>Ga0210402_10003282_pt1 | contig 15237 bp, 16 predicted proteins | sample IncBWC7MmetaG_FD_161055 | JGI IMG/M metagenome (GOLD analysis project Ga0210402, IMG submission 161055) | Forest soil microbial communities from Barre Woods Harvard Forest LTER site, Petersham, Massachusetts, United States - Inc-BW-C-7-M | ecosystem: Environmental > Terrestrial > Soil >...
TTCACAAAGGCCGGCTTGTCGCCCAGGGTTCCCTCGAAGAGCTTCGTGCAGGTATCGCCGGCGAAGCAGGCAGCAAGACGACTCTCGAACAAATTTTCTTGTCCATCGTGGGCCAGGACGGCTCCCAACGGCCGCAACTCGAGGAACTTTCGTGGCTGATGTAGCTTCCATTCCAGGCGTTTGGGAGCAAATCCACCTGGTCGCCGGGCTCCGCTGGCGCATCCTGCGCAACAATCTCCGCAAGAAAAATAACCAGTGGGACTTGATTGGAATGATTCTTGCCAGTGTTTTCGGCGGGCTGGCCGTCCTCGGCATTTCCGTCAGTTTCTGCTTCGGCGCTTACACGATTTTGTCCGGTGGACACCAACGCTGGATCGCTTTGCTCTTCTGGGGAATTTTTCTTTTCTGGCAGCTCTTTCCCGTTTTCTCAGCCGGCTTCGGCGCCGGTTTTGAATTTCGAAATTTGCTGCGGTTTCCACTCAGCCTGCGTGCGTTTTACGTCATCGGCCTGGCTTATGGCCTCGCGGATTTCGCCGCTCTCGCTTCCGTGTGTTGGCTCATCGCCATGACCATCGGTGCAACCATGGCAAACCCATCTCTCCTTCCCGCCATGCTGCTCACCTCCGCCCTGTTCCTGTTGATGAATATCACGCTCGAGCGGCTTATTGGCTCCTGGCTCGAACGCATTCTGGCCCGCAGGCGCGCCCGTGAGATATTTTTTGCGTTATTCATTTTTTTCGCCGTTTCCGTGCAATTCATCTCGCCGCTATTGCAGAGATATGGCCATTCGGCGCAGCCTTGGATCCGGCAATTGCTTCCTTACCTGGCGGTCTTTCCTCCGTCGCTTGCGGGTCAAGCCGTTGCAGGTGCGGCTCAACATCATTTCACAGACACGCTCCTCGGCATCGCAGGCATTTCAGCTTACGGTCTGCTCTTCAGCGTGTTCCTCTGGCTGCGCTTCGCCACGCAATTCCGCGGCGAGGAATTGAGCGAGACTGCGGCTCCTTCCCGTCCCGTCGTCCGTCCTGTTTCCCGAACTGCGGAGCAATCCGACGCCCTCCGCTTCCTGACGCCACAAGTGGCCGCCGTCCTTCGCAAGGAGTTCCGCTATCTCACGCGGAACAGTTTTGCCTTTTTTCTTCTGATCATGCCTCCGGTGTTTGTTCTGCTCTTTACTACTCAATTTGCGGTCCGGCATCCTACGGCTCTGAAGCATCCGATTTCTACCGAGATGTTTTTCCCGGGCATGATGGCTTATCTCCTTCTCATTCTGATGGCGCCTGCGTATAACAGCTTCGCCTTCGACGGCAAGGGTATACAAACGTATTTCGCTTCTCCCGTAAGCTTTCGCGACGTATTTCTTGGAAAAAATCTCATATTGGTCGCAATGCTCGCTTTTGAACTGACGCTGTGCGTGGTTGCTTTTTCTTACCTCGTTGGGATTCCTTCCTTGCCCGTTCTTGTCGCCACGGCAACGGCAATCATCTTCAATGTCTCAGGACAATTGTCCATCGCCAACTGGTCTTCTCTGAACTTTCCGCGCAAACTCAATTTCGGCCAGATGCGCGGGCAGCGCCAATCCGGAATGGCTGTGCTCCTTTCCTTCGGCACGCAAATTCTTTTGGGAGGCATTAGTGCGCCCATTCTTTTTCTGAGCCGCTGGACCGGCGACCGGTGGCTTCCCTCTGAGGTATTTGCTTTTCTCGCTGCCGCGACGATCGCGGGTTATGCTTCCTCGCTCGAACCCTTGGCCGCCCTGGCCGAAAAAAAGAAAGAAAGTTTGATCGAGGCGTTATCCCGGTGAAGTTTCGCCTGTCCGCAACTTGACCGGGAATCTCAGCCCACATGTCCGTCTCCGGAACGCGTGCTACCTGCATAGCACGCGGCGACCACCTTCCGGCCACAATATTCCGTCTTTATCCGCGAACAAAGCGCCTTACGACTATTCCCATAGGCAATTGTGCGCAATGCAACGCCCAGCTTTTCAACTCTCAGTGCGCTCGCGGAGGTGCCCATTAAGACCCTCTAGGCCCGAAAGTCGAGCGGTTCCAAATCTAAGTAGCACGAATATAAGGACTTATCTCAGTTCGTTTTGCAATTTTGGTTTTGTGACTCCCCTCATAAGAGCATGACCTATTGGCTGTCATCTTCGAACGGAGCCCTATGAGACCGTACACTTTGTGGCAACCGTCCGGGCAGTCCTGTCCATTCCTTCGGCGTCCCGCGACACACTTCAATCGTTTTTGAATGTATAGTACATAGTATAATACAGTTAGTGTACTTTCGTGATAATCTTCGCTCTCTTGGAATTAATGAACTGTTGGTTTCAGCTCGCTTAGCATAGGTTCAGATTGCTTACAAAAACCAGCAGCGCTTTCATCAAAAGCACCCCAGAGTGTTAATGCGAGCTGCACGGCCTTCAGCTGCAAGGCCAAATCTTGTACCAAACAACTGCTTCTTACTTCGCCTCTGGAGGAGAAGACCAGAGTCTTTGTGGCGTCAAGCATAGGAACTAAGTAGTTTTCGAGCAGATACTCTAGTGTCAGACCATAACAATCCAAGATCTCTTGGATATGATTTGGTATTCCTTCGACCGCTGTCCAGTCGACGATTTGAGAAAGGCGCTGAGCATTTTTCTTGGCTTCTTCCAGGTTGTCGGTCCGAAGCAACAGCTTTACGAACGTGCGCTGCAAGGGCGAAAGTTTTCTCGGCCTCGAGGTAAGCCTTGTAGACATGCGAATCCCTCCACATTCAATGCAGATAATCAGTTCAACGCAATCCATTCGCGAGAAGACTCGCCCAATGAACGACGCACGCGGAGTTAGCGGCAGATTCTCGACAAGGACACCCCAGCTGATCACTCATCGGGAGCAACACTCACTTCGATCAACGGTGGCAACGGTTGGCCGAGCCTCATCCGCTGCAGCCTTTCAAGCCGTCTCAATAGCCGATCAGTCTCACGGTCAAGGGTCACCTCATATCTCAACAAACGATCCAGTTGAACGCCATCGGGAACGCTTCGGCTAAGCGACACGATTTTCATTCTTTCTGATTCCGTCAATGCCCGATTCTTTTTGTGCCGACTAAGCCGGTTGATTTCCGCCTCCAGCTCCTCGAGGAACTGTTCTTTGCATTTGTCCAATGAATCGTTTTCCTTCGGTCGATCCCTCTCCTTGGGGAAATGCCCCTTTGCAACCCAATACAGATAGGAATGAAAAAGAGTATCCCGCCAATCCTCCTCTCTATACTCACCGTAGAGGATGGTTAGAATCGGCTTGTCCGATTCAATATCAAAGCCATCGGACATTAGTCCGAGCTTGAGTTCTTCTAATAAGTCCAAGCACCTCTGCAAGATATTGGGATTTGCGATTTCTCTTACTAGGCCCCCATTAAGGTTTGTTATGCTGCCCGAAATTCTAGCTGCTGAGGTTTCATTGTTTCGTTCTGCATCCCATTCAACGAATTCTTTGCCCTTTCGAATCTCTGCTCCTTCTGCAATTAGCAATCGGCGTTGCCGCCATAGCAGAGCACTAAGCTTATCAACGAGAACGATTTCAAGGGTCCCGACCGGTTGAAGATCGTTCCGAAGACCATTCAGCATGGACTCGTATTCATCTCTGGGTTCATCCTTAAGCAGCACAACTTTTGAAAAAATCCCGTGCTTGGTGGAATTCTGCGTGCTTCTAGACTTTCCTGTCACGGTTCTTGGGCCGGTGCCCTTGCGTTTGGCAGAAGCCGACCTATCTGCCCTTTCAGTTGCTTTCATTGTGCTCGATTTCTTCGCGCCAGAAACACCGGTGCCATGGGTCGGCACAAAGCTTACCCCATTGCCAGAAATGTCGGTCATTTCTAGATCCTTCACCTGCACTTTTTCTTCCTGCTGGGTGCTTCCCATATTTACCTCAAAAATCAATGAGCATCAGTTTCTATCTTGCCGAAATTATTGTAAGCACTCTTTCAGCTGCTTAGTTTGAGCCAACCTGGCAATCACGACCGCGCGAATACTCCTCTTGCCTCTAACTGTCCTCTATATATATTCTCTTATGGTTTTTCGGAAGTATAAAGGTCTGCCTGTGACTTAAACCTGTGGAAATGACGGTAAAGCAAATACCCTATCTATTTCTCCCTTCTTCTAATCCCTGCAAATATGAAATGCGCACATTACTAAGCCAGTGGGGGGATGTGGGGAGACGAGAAACGACGCCGCTAGAAAAAAACGCTCGACTTACTTAGAAATACTGATGACCAAGCCCCTCCAGTTGTACCGCCTTATATCAGACTTTAACGTCCATCGAATTTAGCCGCTTTTTTTCTGTTTAGCCCATCGCGCTCGCGCTGCTTTGCTGGCAATTTCACGGCGCCTTTCGCCCGTTAGTTTTAGGGTGCGCGCCTTGCCACCACGTCGCCCCAATTCGACGGCAAGCGGATCCTTATCGGGCTTCTTGGTCATCGAACTAAAACCTTATATCGACCCCTCTGACTAATCAAGAAAACACTTGACACATGCTAAGCGCTAAGAATATGCTTAGCGCTTAGCATATGTAGTAAGGAGGCTACGATGAAGAAAAACTTCCGACTCATCAGATCGAACCTCAAACTTGCCAGGGCGCTTTGGGGAGGGCTTTCAAAAACGAAGCTGGATGAATTAAGAGCACTTGTTGAGAGCCATTCTTTGTCTGTTGCGTTGGGGGATGTCCGATTCCTCGAACAACACTGGTATGTCACCCACGCCGGCCTCTTGCGTTTGGCAAGGCGAAACCGTTGTTTGGGTATCCAAGTTCAACAGGTATACAGATCCTGCGACCCGTCTTCAGATCGTTGGGTGTTCAAGGCAACCGTGTACAAGTCTCGTGGGTCAAAAGGGTTTGCCGGGTACGGTGATGCCGATCCTTCTAATGTTTCTTCCCTGGTTCACGGGGCTGAAATGCGCGTCGCCGAAACGCGAGCTGTTAACCGGGCACTCCGGAAGGCTTACGGCATTGGCCTTTGCTCTGTCGAGGAGTTGGGATCGCCTTCCAGTGCTCCAGGTCCCTCCAGGAACCACGAGCAGGCTCCGGACTCGCAACCCCAAAATGGCTCGAACAATGGTCACACCCGACTGCGGGACAGGCTGTGCCTCCTGATCCGGCAGTACAACCTCGATCCAACTCTTGTTAAGGCGTATGCCGCGGATTTTTGCGGTACAGAGACTCTCAAAGGGGCCACTCGGGACCTGGTCGAGTCCTTTATCTCCCATCTATCGGCATCCGCAAAAGAGAACAGAGATGGCCTCGTGTGCAAACTCAATTCTTACGCTCATCCTATGGAGGTGAAGCAATGAAGCGACAAATCCCTGGTCTCCATCTAAACCAACGTGGAGTCGAAAACAAGCTGGAAGGTTTATTTCTTGCTCGCGTGGACAGGGCTCGTTACCGATGGCATCCACAGAAGCCGTTCGTAGAGATCCGCTTTGTGATTTTGGAACCTAAACCGTTCGAAGGCCGGCTTTTCTCCGGACGATTGTATTGCACCGAAAGAGCTCTCTGGAAACTTAACCGGTTTCTTCGAGATTTTGGTTACGACGCTCAGCTACTTAAGGATGACCAGGTCGATGAAAAGGCTCTCTCTAATCTTCGTGGTGTCGTCCGAACCTCTTATACAACCCTAAATGGGCGCTCTTACCAGAACCTGGAGGCTTTCGCCCCTGAGGCAGACTGGGAGCTTCTCGATTGCACATCACTGGCCCACAGCAATGGGGAGGCAGGTAGTGATGGTCTATAGCTACACGCAGATCAGCCAATACCTGCGCTGCCCTCGCAGCTATCGCTACCGCTATTTGGATGGCTGGCGAGAAAAGGAAACTCGAGCGGCAATGGTCTTCGGTCGCTGCTTTGAAAAGGCTTTGGGTGCGTACTTTTGTGAAGAGGATAGCGCTGCCCAGCTTTTCAGGGAATGGGAAGCGTATCGCGATGCTCCTTTTGAATACCGCAAAGGAGAGTCCTGGGATCACATCTTTCACCAGGGGGTCCACCTACTCGAAACATTTGCGCGGGATAATCGAATTCGCATTCAAAATCCAAAGACGAACTTGCAAATCAAGATGCTGCGGGCACTGCCGGGCGGAAGTGAATTCGTCTCCTATCTTGACGCCATCGGGGAGATCGATGGCCAGCACTGCCTGATCGACTGGAAGACGACGACCAGCCGCTATTCAACAGAACCAGAGGGATTGCTCTCGCTCGACCCACAACTCATTTGTTATTCCTGGATCAGTGGCATTTCGGAAGTAGCGCTGGTCGTCTTCGTCCGGAAACACGCTCCCGAAATTCAATATTTGAGAGCGACGATCACGGAAGAGCAGCGCCAAGAATTCGGGCGTCTGGCGGAAAACACGATCGGCCAGATCGAATCGGCTCAGTTCGTTTCGCACACCGGTATCCGCTTCCCCCAGAACGGCTGCTTGAGCTGCCCACATTTGGGACTTTGCCTGAACAACGAATCGTTAGTAGCGGCCAACCTTATCCGCAGACCAGGAGCAAACGAACTTGATTGGCTTGACGAGCTTGTGGATTAACGGACGAGATGCCGTGGCGCCAGAAATCGATCGCCACCGGGCCGTCCTCGTTCTTGGCAAAATCGACGAGATTTTGAGTTGGGAGAAGGCGAAAGAGCAAGAGAAGGACACGCGGTTTGTCGAGCTTGGGGAATATCTGTGTGAGGTCAGATCCAAGCAATATTGGAGGTTAGAAGAACTGAAGTCGTTTGATGAGTTTTTGGCAAAGCGTTTCCCTGAGTCGCGACGGAAAGCGTACTACCTGATGGCTATCCACGAGAACTTGACGAAAATCCCGAAACAGCAGCTTCGTGAAGTTGGTTGGAGCAAAGCGACAGAACTGGTCAAAGTGGCAAGGAAGGACCGGGAGGCATTCGATTGTGCAACCTGGTTGCACAAAGCGAGGGAACTACCGAAGGAGTGTTTTAAGGGAGAGGTAGAACGGCATCTTACGGGCAAGGAAACGGAGGCTTGGGAGATTATCTACTTCAAGCTTTACAAGAGCCAGTTACCTGTCGTTGAGAAGGCTCTCGAAACTGCTGGCCTGATGCTTGGAACCGATAAGTCTCGAGGTTACTGCCTCGAGATGATTTGCGCTGATTTTCTGGCGGGAGCCAATCTGGGAGAGACACAGCAATAGATTAGACCATGCAATGTTCAATCCATCCGATGCGTCTACGTCAAAAACAACCCCGATTAAAACTAGATGCGGAAGAATACACGATACTCCGAACTCGCGTCCTGGAGAGAGACGGTTGGCGATGTCAACAGTGCGGTTCCATGAATGGCTTGGAGGTTCATCATATGAAACCTCGGAGCCGGCTTGGTGACGATGTGATGGACAACTTGATTACACTTTGCACGGGTTGTCACAGCAAGTGTCACGGAGGGCGTCGGTAGAAACAGTAGTACTCGGCGCGATCTGACTTCTATCCCATCGCAAGAGCTGTTTTCAGGAGATACGAAAATGCCCGGCGAAATCATCGGAGAAGCAGGAACACCTGGCGCGAGCCGCGAATGGATCAATGCGGAATGCCGGCTCGCGATCAAATACCTCAAAAAGGTCTGCGGAGAGCCACCTCCTGAGATGGAGTTGGAAGTTCAGTGGCAGGAACACGAATTGGGTGAGTATCCAACGATCGTCCTGACGTGGGAAGACGCAATGCGTGGCGCGCCTTGGGAATACCTCGAGAAGTGTGAAGAAGCTTTAACCGAGTATGAGAATAGATGAAGGGAATCCCGGCGGCGAACAAAAGTTCCAATTCATAAATGAGCGCGCGATCTCTCTCACGGAGCGGCGACAACCTCCAACCAAATCCGTCAGTGCATTCCGCAAACTAAGGAGCGCGTTGCACTCTTGCGTTATTGAGGGAGTGCTAGAATATGGTTCGTTCCACAGGGCTTGGACATGTAACCGAGCCGCGAGAACTCTTCACGTAGAATGCGCTCGTTTTCCTCGCTGTGCATTTCGCAAATGATGCCAAGACGTTTTTCCTTCAACAAGCGCTGCGCCCCGCGAAAAACTTCTACTTCCGCGCCTTCCACGTCGCACTTGAGAAAGTCGGGCGGCGGCTGGGACTTGCAATAATCATCCATCGACACGGCACTCACCTGAATCGTGTCTTCCGTTCTTGCCGGAACGATGTGACCAAGTCCACGGTCGGGCGATGTCGCCGGATCAGTTCGCGCGAAGAAAACCGTCCGCGGTTCCGACCACACGGCCATCTCCTCGACTGTGACCCACCCGAACCCATTCCGCTCGACATGCTCGCGCAATCTTGTTGCAATTTCCGGATCCGCTTCGAACGCGGCCACTCGGCCCTCTTTCCCCACAAGCCGCGCCGCCAGCAGAGTGAAAAAGCCGATGTTTGCGCCGATATCGTAAAATGTCATTCCCGGGCGAAGATGCTCCTGCAAAGCCTCCTGCACTTCCGGCTCGCCGCCGCCTTCAAAATAAGTCATCCCGGTCCGTGGATTCAAATGCAGCCACAACCCTTGCGCGGGCCCCTCCTGCACTTGCACCCACGCGAGCGCGTCCCGGGGCACGAGTTTTGTTCCTGCCCAGCTCACGCATCGACCCAGCACCGGCACTTGCCGCAGTCCTGCCAGCGGTGACCCGTACCGCAGCAGAAACCTGGCTATCAGTCCCTGCGAAGCATTCACGTCATTTCTCCACAAGGAAGCTGCCGATGACCAGCGCGTCCATCCCGGAGCTGAAAAAAGTTCGAATGGCATCCGTTGGCGTATGCACAATCGCTTCACCGCGAAGATTGAACGAGGTGTTCATGATCACCGGCACCCCCGTGCGCTTCCCGAATTCGTCGATCAGCCGCCAGTAGAGCGGATTGATCTCTTTCTCCACCGTTTGCGGCCGCGCGCTTCCGTCAACGTGCGTGACCGAAGGGATCACCGCGCGCTTCTCCGGCCGCACTTGCGCCGTCAGTATCATGAACGGCGAGTCGCTCGCGCTCTCCAGATATTCTCCCGCCGCTTCCTTCTTCATTGAAGGCGCAAACGGCCGCCACCACTCGCGAAATTTCACCGCGTTGTTGACCTTGGCGTTCATTTCCGGATCTCGAGGGTCGGCCAAAATCGATCGGCTCCCCAGCGCCCGCGGCCCAAATTCCATGCGCCCCTGGAACCACCCAAGTATTTTCCCGTTCGAAAGCAGCCCCGCCCCGGTCGAAGCCACATCGCTCAGCCGCGTGTACTTTAATTTATAGGTCCGCAATGAGTTCTCGATGGCCTCATCGTTGAACTCCGGGCCCAAATACGCGTGGCGCATCGCCTTCATCGGCAGGCGTCCGCCCCTGTCCTGATACGGCGCAAGCGCCGCTCCAAGTGCCACGCCATCATCCGAAGCCGCGGGCTGCACAAAGAACTTATCCACCAACCCCGAAGCCACAATCTTCCCGTTCGCCTTGGAATTCAGCGCTACACCGCCAGCCAGGCACACATTGCGGCTTTTCGTCTTCTCGATCGCCATCTTCACGACGCTGATCATCGCGATTTCGCAAGCATCCTGAACCGCAAACGCCACGTCTTTGTGGCTCTCGTCGATTTCGCTTTCCGGAATCCGTCGTGGCCCGAACAGCCGCACCATTTCTGAAAAGGGCGCGGCGCCATTCGCCACAAGCTTCCTTGCATGAACTTTGTAGGGCGCTGCTTCCGGTTCAATAAACGTCCGCAAATCCAAGCCGGGCTTCCCGTAAGGCGCAAGCCCCATCACTTTCCACTCGTCGCTATTGCGCTGAAATCCGAGGTACTCCGTAAACTCACTATAAAAATATCCAACCGAGTCTGGAAACGGAATCGTCAAAACATGCTCCAGCCGCCCGTCCCGCCCACGCCAAACCGAACTCGCCTCCCACGCCCCTCGCCCGTCCATCACCACCACTGCCGCTTCATCAAATCCGGAATAAGAGTAAGCGCTCAGTGCATGCGCCAGGTGATGCCCCACAAATCGCATTCCCGCTTTGGTTGTTCCAAAAATCTGCGCGAAGCGCTTCGCTCCGCCCCCCTGGTGCCACATGCTCATGAAATGTAGCGTGGAGTTCAACGTATTCGTGTACGTCGCCTGCATTCTCCCCGACGCATAACACTTCAAATCATGCCGAAATGCCGCTCCGGGAACCTGCCACCCAAAGCACACCTCGTCCAACTGCTCCGCCTTAAGATGTGCGAAATCTAGGCACGCCTGAATCGCATTCTGCGGGAATCGCGCGTCATGCTTCGCGCGGCTGATACGTTCTTCTGCCACAGCAAATACAAGCTCGCCCTCGCGCACCAGGCACGCCGACGAATCATGCATCTGCGAATAATTTATCCCGAGGGTGATCATGCGTTCAGTCTGTCTAGCTCCGGCCACTTCTGGCCGCGAGGGCAAATACTTTCTCCATCTGTTCTGCCACTCGCTTCCACGTGTAACGCTGCATTGTCTCCCGCCCCGCCAGCCCCAACCGCTTCCGCAACTCGGTTGATCGGCAGAGTCGCTCGATTCCTTCCGCTACCTTCTCCGCGTCCGCCGCCGGAACAAGCAAGCCGTTTACATCATCTTCCACGACGTCGGCCATGCCGCAAGTATTCGTTGTTATCACTGGCATCCCTGTCGCCATCGATTCCAGCAATGTAAGCGGCATCCCCTCTACCAGCGAGGGGAAAACAAATATGTCATGGCTGCCGTAAACTGCCGGTATTTCCTCTCTCGTTATAAACGGAATAACGGTGACCTGCTCGCGGACTTCTGGCGCAAACATGCTCTTGACTTGCTCCGCGGGAACGGAACACCCTGCCACGGTCAGGCGTAGCCCTTGTATTCTCTTCGCCGCCAAACCAACGGCATCTGCGAGATAGTACACTCCCTTGCGATCGAGCCAAGTGCCCACAAAAAGTAATGTGCATGCTGTCTTGTCAGGAAATTCTCGCGGAATAAAAAAACGCTCTTCAACTCCGTTCGGCACATACCAGATGAGGCCGGGAGCGCGGCTATATCTCAGCTCCGCGCAAATCCACGCCTCTCGATTCGCCACTGCGGCGTAGTCTGCAGTTTTGATCGAATAGTCATACATCGTCTGGTGGTAAACGCGATGCCACAACCGGTTCTTCCACCCGAAATTCCACGCGCGCCCCTTGCGCTCCTCAAGCCGCATCGCCTGGACATAGCGCTCCTCGCTCCCCTGCATTGTCATAACATAAGGTGGCGCACCGGGCCGGTTGAACATCCGCCGCCAAACTCCATACACGCAACCCCAGGGAGCATGAAGATTTACGAGATCGTATTTTCCCGGATCCCGTCGGATTCGTCTTGAGAGCGCTCTCGCGAAAAGTAGCGCCTCAAGCCGTTTTGGTTTCGCTGGACGTTCCAACACATCTTCCAAAAACCAGCAGTCAACCGTATGGCCGCGCTTTGCCAGCTCCGCGGCATGATTTAGCACCACCGCAGCAGCTCCTGCCTCCTTCTGCCGGGAGACGCCAATCGCAATTAGAATCCTCAACGGGCGTGCGCCTTTCCCTGCGGCTCCTGCCGCGACGCCGCGTGCCGCGCCTTTCGAGTCACGGCTTTAAGGCGATCCGGCCAGTGTAATCAATTCGATTTAGCAGAATGGGAACAGGATTCTCCGCGAAATACTCATCGCAGGCTTGACGCGATCCTCTCCAGTGTCCGTAGTCGTCGATGATGATCACCCCTGCCTTGACTAAGCGCGGGAACAGGCAAACCAGCTCGTGTTTGGTTGACTCATACCAGTCGGTATCCAATCGCAGCAATGCGATCGCATCAGGCGCGGAACCGGGTACAGTGTCCTCTACTTTCCCTTGGACAAAATGGATTTTTCCCTTCGGATACCCCGTCGCATACAGCACTTCCTTCACTCCTTCGAGAGGTGCATTCGCGCACCTGTAACCGGGATCGGCGCGCAGCACGTCGCTGGCTCGATTTCCTCCGTAATCAACGTCATTCGCGGTTGGCTCTGACATGCCCTCAAACGTATCAAACAGGTACAAGTCGCGGCTGACGTCCTGCATCTGTAGAAGCGTCCGCGCGACAGCGGCCATACTTCCCCCCTTCCACACCCCGCATTCGACGATGGCCCCTGCGATGCCGTTCGCGCTCAAGTACCGCACTGCTTGAATGAGCGCGTAGATTCTCTCCGGGCCCGTCAATGTCCACGGCCGAACGGCCTGAACGATTTCTGCCTCATCGTCGCGGAAATCAGGAGGACGCTCTTTTTCCCTCGGCGGAAAACGGATGATGTCGAGGCCGAATAACCGAAAGAATCTGTGGATCGCACGCTTGATCATGCTCCTGCTCGTCCTCCTTTTTGGACGTGTCGCGCTTCTGGAAAAGGAAGCCAACGCTCTCGGGCGCGACGGTAAGCGTCATTTTGGGACAGGGCCCTCTGAATTCTGTAAAACCCTTTCGGAGTCATAACCAAAGCTCCCAGCAGAATCAGCGATTTGAACAAACGGTGAGAAACTCGCGCGTCGGGATGCAATATCCGGTAGAGCGCCCACTCCGTCTTCACCGTTTCCCACGGCCACCCTCCGTCTAGCACAAGCCGAAGTTGGTCTGTACTGGCTTGTGTATACCCCAGGACCGTCCGGCTCACCTCTGCGTCAATTCCAAGCTCCTCAAGTTTTTGCCTGAGACTCTTCACAAGTGTCTCCAGCGATTTCTGCTTGTGACGTAGCTGAAATGTTTCCGGACTGTCCGCTAGTTGAAACCTGTTCGCGTCGTGCATCCGGTAATAAGTGAGCGCTTCTGCCAGTATCTTCACTTCCGTCAGCACGGCTGCGAGCGTAAACAGATATTCGTCCGCTTGGATCTCGATTGACTCTGGGACAGATCCGATCCTGCCCAGCAACTCGGCGCGGATCGTCATCCTGCTCGTTCCGAGAAATGCACCCCGCCGCCGAAACAGCCTCCCGCCCTCTATTGTATTGGCCTGGAATTGAAATCCCTCGCGCAGAATCTCGGTTTGCTCACGCCGGTCGCGGCCAACGACGACAATCCCGTGGCCCACAATTCCCACCGTGGGATTGTCGGCCATCGCTTGCGCCACACTTGTCAGCTTATTCCGTGCCCACCAGTCATCCCCGTCCAGGAATGCGACTATTTCTCCTTTGCATTCTGGAATGCCTGCGTTGAACGCGGACGCCTGCCCGCCATTCTCTTTCCGCAACAGCCTCACGTGCGGCTCGAATTTTCGAACGATTTCAGCCGTGCCATCACTCGATCCATCATCCACAATAAGAATTTCCCGCTCCGCCGCCGGAAAATCCTGCTCCAGCACGCTCACGATCGCTTTCTCAATAAAGCGCTCGTGGTTGTACGTATCGATGAGTACGCTGACAAAAGGCTTTGCCATCTGTACGCAAACGTCGGCTGGCCTGGGTGCTTGCCTCTCTCCAAAAGAAGCTCGCGCCGGCGCCCTGATGTCCCCTTGCTAAGTCTACGACATCTTCGCTATCTGAGCGTTTCCACTTGCAGTAAGCAAAGTCAGCGGCGCTAGTCGGGTGTTGATGTGACTGTACGCACACCACGGTGTGTAATTTCAGCGTGCTGGAGAATCATTTCACAAATCAGAAAGAGGTTCGCCGCCGTTCACACCGCGCTTGTTCGGGACCTGCTGCTCACTTCTTCTTCATACCAGGCAATGGTTCTATGCAAGCCGTCGCGGAACGGCGTCTTAGCTCGCCACCCAAACCCCGACAGCGCCCGGGAAGTATCCAGGCAACGCCGTGGCTGGCCGTCGGGTTTCGTCGTGTCCCAGCGCACTGCTCCTTGGTACCCCGCCAGCCCGCGAATCAGCTCCAGCAAATCGCGGATGCTTATCTCTTCGCCCGATCCTAAATTCACGGGTTCGGGTTTCTCATACTTCTCGGCCGCAAGCACGATTGCCTCCGCGGCATCCTCCACATACAAGAACTCGCGCGTCGCACTGCCCGTTCCCCACGCGCTGATTTCCGCAGCCCGCGCTTGTTTCGCTTCCCAGCATTTCCGGATCAGCGCCGGGATCACGTGCGAGCTTTCTAAATCGAAATTGTCGCGCGGCCCGTACAAATTGACCGGCGTGAGATAGATTCCATTGAATCCGTATTGCTGCCGGTATGCTTGCAACTGTACGAGTAACATCTTTTTCGCCAGCCCGTATGGCGCGTTCGTCTCTTCCGGATAGCCGTCCCAGAAATTCTCTTCGCGGAACGGCACCGGTGTGAATTTCGGATATGAGCAGATCGTGCCCGCGCAGACGAACTTTTCGACTCCCACGATCCGACCGGCTTCGATTGCGTTGATGCCCATCACCGCGTTGTCGTAAAAAAATCTTCCGGGGTTTGCGCGGTTCGCGCCGATACCGCCCACCACCGCAGCCAGATGGATGAAAATGTCCGGCCGTGCATCCTTATATAGCCGCAGCGCATCGGATTTCTCGCGCAGGTCGTATTCCAGGCCGTGCGGAGTGCTGATCTCCTGGCAACCCGCCGCGCGCAATTTCTCCACCACAAAAGATCCGAGGAATCCGTTGCCCCCGCTCAACACCACGCGCCGCTTTTCCCAGAAACCCATTCTGTGTCCCTCAATGCTGCGAAGCTTGCCCCTCAACCGCTTCCATCATCCGCGTCACCGAGTTTTGCCAATGATTCCAGTGGCTGAATTTCTTTTCCAGAATCGCTTTCCCACGTCCAAGCGGCGCAAGGCCTGCCGCTTCCAGATCCGCATCGACCATGATCGCCACGAGCTCGCTGAATCCAATCCGCGCCTCCCAGCCAAGTTGTTCCCGTGCCTTCCGTGTATCTGCAATCAGGCAATCCACTTCCAGCGGCCTCTTGTAACGCTCAGAAGTCTTCACGTGCTTGTGCCAGTCCAGCCCCGCGTACGAAAACGCCTCTTCCACGAATTCCTGCACCGAATGTGCTTCGCCTGTCCCGATGACGATATCCTCGGCCTTATCCCGCTGCAGCATTTTCCAGATCGCCTCCACATACTCCGGGGCGTAACCCCAGTCCCGGCGCGCGTCGAGATTGCCGAGAAATAGGGTGTCCTGCTTGTCTGCCACGATCGCTGCGACTGCTCGCGTAATTTTTCGTGTCACAAACGTCTCGCCGCGACGCGGGCTCTCGTGATTGAACAAAATTCCGTTGCTCGCAAAAAGTTGGTATCCCTCGCGGTAAATCCGGGTCATCCAATATGCGTACACTTTTGCAGC
>Ga0210402_10003284_pt1 | contig 15236 bp, 11 predicted proteins | sample IncBWC7MmetaG_FD_161055 | JGI IMG/M metagenome (GOLD analysis project Ga0210402, IMG submission 161055) | Forest soil microbial communities from Barre Woods Harvard Forest LTER site, Petersham, Massachusetts, United States - Inc-BW-C-7-M | ecosystem: Environmental > Terrestrial > Soil >...
GTGGATTTTTTCCCGATCATCTGGCCAAGAGCGGCCGCGAAGAAATTCTCGGGGTGCTTGTCAAAGCAGGAATGAACGCCGTTGCTTTGGGCGTCGAGGAAAGCAAATACGGCGCGGTGGAAACTCACCAGGAAGCGAAACGGTGCGCCGAACTCTTCCGCAAACATGACAAGGAAATCGATGGGGTAATCGTGACCCTGCCGAACTTCGGCGACGAGCGCGCGATTGCCGATACCCTGCGCCTGGCACGGCTCGAAGTTCCCGTGCTGGTGCAGGCTACACCGGACGCGCCTTCCAAGATGAGCATTTCCCATCGCCGCGACAGCTTCTGCGGAAAAATGTCCGCCTGCAACAACCTGAAACAGTACGGAATTCCCTACTCGCTCACCAAATTGCATACGGTTGCGCTGGATTCTCCGGATTTCGCGCGCGACCTGGAAAATTTTGCGGCGGTTTGCCGCGTGGTGCGCGGGCTAAAGGACTTGCGGATCGGCGCAATTGGCGCGCGACCCGCCGCGTTCAATACTGTCCGCTACAGCGAAAAGCTGCTCGAGGCCAGCGGCATCTCCGTCGAAACGCTGGACCTCAGCGAAGTGCTCGGCCGCATTTCACGCATGAAGGATACCGATGACGCCGTTGCGGCAAAACTCGCTGCCATCAAGAAATATGTCAGCACCAGTGGAGTTCCCGACGCCGCGCTCATCAAAATGGCCAAGCTCGGCGCGGTGACCGACCAGTGGATGAAGCAGGCTGATGTCGCTATCAGCGCGGTGCAATGCTGGACTTCGCTCGAAGAAAATCTGGGCATCGTGCCCTGCACCATTATGAGCATGATGAGCGACAATCTGCTTTCAAGCGCTTGCGAAACCGATGTCTGCGGCACATTGAGCATGCACATGCTCGCTCTCGCCAGCGGCACGCCCAGTGCGCTGCTCGACTGGAACAACAATTACGGCTCCGACCCCAACAAAGCCGTCTGCTTCCACTGCAGCAATCTGCCCAAACATTTTTTCCGCGAAGTGCGCATGGACTTCCAGGAAATTATTGCCGGAACCGTGGGCAAGGAAAACACGTTCGGCACCGCGGTCGGCAAAGTGAAAAGCGGCGCCATGAGTTACGCGCGATTTTCCACCATCGACCGCGAAGGGGTGATCCGCGGCTACGTCGGCGAAGGAAAATTTACCGACGACGCTCTCGAAACATTCGGCGGAGCCGGTGTCGTCGAAATCCCCGAAATGCAAAAGCTTCTCCGCTACATCTGCGAAAACGGCTACGAACATCACGTTGCCGCCAATTTCTCCAGCGTCGCCCCCGCCCTCCACGAAGCCGCCAACAACTACCTCGGCTGGAAAACCTACCTGCACGGGTAAAAGTCGCCGCAACACGAGGCGGGAATTAGATGGAGTGCAGCGCAGGATAGAGGTGTCGGAAGACTGCGTAGTTTTTTTGCAGGAGGAATGAATCATCGGGATTGGGCGCAACCCGGGAAGCGACTTTGATGACCGCGTCGCAGGCTTCGTCCACCGATGCGAATTGGCGAGCGCCGACCGCAGCAAGAATCGCGGCTCCGTACGCTGCGCCTTCTTCGGCTTCTACCAGCTCAACTTCGTGCGCATAAACGTCGGCTTGAATCTGGCGCCATAACGGTGAACGCGCGCCGCCTCCCCCCAGCCGGATTTGCGATACCGGAACTTTCATCTCTTCAAAGATCGAAAATGAATCCTTCAAACTGAACGCCACACCTTCCAGAATCGCGCGAACAACGTGTGCGCGGTGATGTGACGGTGTGATGCCAACCAGTGCGCCGCGCGCGTTGGGATCGAGATGCGGCGTCCGTTCGCCCATTAAGTACGGCGCCCACAACAGTCCTTCGGCACCTGGCGGTGCGGTAGCCGCTTCCTCAGACAAGAATTCGTAGGCATCTTTTTCGACGACCGATCCACCATCTGGTATGGCACGTCGGACGGATCTTGGGACGATCTTGAGTGACCCGTCTGCGTTCTGAATGACCGAGGCAACACCAAACGTGTCGCGGAACCAGCGCAGCGAAAGTCCGGCGGCTTGCGTGACGCCCATAACGTGCCAGCGCCCGGGAATCGCATGGCAAAAAGTGTGCAATCGCCCCTGCGGATCGAGCGCCGGACGATCCGTCGCGGCGAACACCACTCCGGACGTCCCGATCGTCGCGCTCACCACTCCCGCGCGAACGATTCCCATTCCTACAGCGCCCGCAGCTGGGTCTCCGGCACCCGCCACAACCGGCGTACCGATCTTCAAGCCAGTTGCGACCGCGCCTTCGGCATTCAGTTTTCCGCAAACTTCCGGCGATTCGTACAATGCAGGCAGAAAACTTTTCTCGATGCCGGTTCCGGAAAGAACTTCCGCCGACCATGCACGCTTCGCAACATCCAATAGCAACGTCCCGGAAGCATCGGCCTGATCAATCGCGCGGTCGCCGGTCAGCCGGAACCGCACGTAATCCTTCGGCAGCATGATGTGGCGAACCCGCGACCACAGTTGCGGCTCGTTTTCGCGAACCCACAGAATTTTCGTTAACGTAAAATTCGTCAGCGGCGGATTGCAGGTCAGCTGAATCAGCTTGTCAGTGCCAAATTTCTCAGAAAGTTCGCGCGACTGCTTTTCCGTTCGCTGATCGCACCAGATCAGCGCCGGCCGCACAACTTCCCCCATCTCATCAAGCAGCACCGCTCCATGCATTTGTCCCGAGAAGCCTACACACGCAATCTCGTCCGCTCCCGCACCTGATTTCTGCAGCGCTTTCTTTACCGCAATTCCGCAGGCACGCCACCAGTCCCGCGGATGCTGCTCCGCCCACCCGGGCTGCGGCGAAGCGAACGGAACATGCTCTTCCGTGCCGGACGCCACCACGCGTCCGCCAGCGTCCATCAAGAGCGCGCGTGTTCCGCCAGTGCCAACGTCGATGCCAAGGAAATAGATAAGCGTGCTCCGTCCGTCACTGTTAAATTGATCGTCGATTTCGTTCGGCGCTACAAACAGCGACGCCGCGCGGCGCATGTAATGGCATTGGACCGTTAGCGCATACGGCCGCACGATTTAAGTGCACTTGGCTCAGGTCTGTCAACGCCATTTCCTATTGAAAACAAACAATTTCCGCCAATTCCACCGCTGCGCCGCCTATCTGACGATTTTCGCCGTCAACTCTCTCGTGGTAAACTCTCCTATGGCCGTCACCTTGAAAGACATCGCGCGAGACCTCGGCGTCTCCGTGATTACGGTTTCCAAAGCCCTCCGCGATCACTCCGACATCAGTCAAGAGACTAAAGCACGCGTGCTCAAGCGCTGCAAGGAAATGAACTATCGCCCGAACCTCGCGGCGCGAGCCCTGGTCACCGGCCGCACCAATCTTCTCGGTTTCGTCGTCCCCGACTTACTGCAGTCCTTTTTCGCGGAAATCGTCCGCGGCGTCTCCTCCGCCTTGCAAGGAACCGGCTACACGCTGGTCACCGCCTCATCCGAGCAGGATCCCAAACTTGAACGCCAGGCCGTCGAACAGTTGGTCGCCCGCCGCGTGGACGTGCTGCTGGTGGCCTCGACCCAGTGGACCGTCGAAATGTTTCGCCGCGTGGAAGAAGCAGGCATCCCATACATTTTGATTGACCGTAGTTTTACCGGTCTGGCGGCCCATTTTATCGGCGTGAACGACGACGAAGTCGGCGCGCTGGCCACCAGGCATCTTGCTGAAGTCGGCTGCAAGCGCATTGCGCACATCGGTGGTCGCGAACTCAGTCCGGTCGTTGGCCGCATGGAGGGCTACAAGCGCGCTCTTGCCAAGCTGGGCCTGCCATCGGATCCGGAATTAATTTACAACGTGGACCACGTCGAAGAACTCGGCGACGCCACCGGCCACCAAGCCGCCAGCAAACTCCTAAAACTGAACCCCCGGCCCGACGGCATTTTTTGTTACAACGATGCCATCGCCTATGGTGCAACCGCGGCCGTGTTGGATGCGGGTTTGCGCGTTCCCGAGGATGTTGCCATCGTTGGCTGCGGCAATCTTCTCTACAACAAATTCCTGAAGATCCCGCTGACCAGCGTCGATCAACAAACCATGGCCATCGGCCAAAAAGCCGGCAAACTGGCCCTGCAATTGATCGAAGCTGGAGAGCCGGTCCCGCCACAGCGCATTTTGCTCGAGCCGAAGCTGGTCATCAGAAAATCCACGCAACGCAAAGCCGACAAATCCCCACGTGCCGCTCGCGCCTCATAGCTTGCCAAAGCCAAAGTGTCATTCCGAGGGGCGAAGCGACGAGGAATCTGCTTTTTCGCAGTACTTATTGCTTACAACTTAGGACTTGTAACTGAAGTTTGGTGCCCAAGAGAGGACTCGAACCTCCACGACCTTGCGGCCACTAGCTCCTGAAGCTAGCGCGTCTGCCAGTTCCGCCACTTGGGCACAAGTGAGGCAATTTCAGCAGTTCTTAATTTTCTCCCGCGGACTCGTTGCTTGTCAATCAACCGCGCAATCCTTTGCGCAACAGTTCATTCACCGCAATGGCCTTCGGCAGCAGCGCGATCGCCCCCAGCTCGCGAAACGTTGCTGCCCGCTTCGCATAATTGTGCTCCCCGCGCGCGATGATCGCTGCAAACGGAACGCCGGCCTCACGCGCAGCCAGCGCGTCATCAATGTTGTCTCCCAAATACAGCGCCTTCGCCGGCTCTCGCTTCCCCAAAATCTTGTATAGACCTTCCGGATGCGGCTTCATTTTCCGCACATCGTCCATGGTAATCACCATCCGGAAGTGTCGAGTCCCCGGCCACTTTGCAAACGTATGCTCAAACTCCTGCCGGTTGCGCCCGGTGAACAAATTCAATTCGAACCGCGCCGCCCACTTCGCAATTTGTCCTGGCGGTACCACGATCTTTTCCCGCCGTACATTCCCGGGCTGCTCTCCATTGCCCCAGTAGAACTTCCCGAACGCCTCCTTGGCTTCCTCGTAGTTCGTTCGCCGCCCCAATGCCGTCGCCCACCTCGCCACCATCCGCCAGTCGTCGTTGTTCCCCGGCTTGGCCTTCCAGCGATGCAACTCCGCGTGCGTCACCCGCTTTCCGGTCAGGTGACGAATCGTCTCGACCGCCGACCTCCAATACGTCTCCCGCACGTCCACCAGCACCCCGTCCACGTCAAAGATCAGGATTTCGGGGTTCTGCTTCTTTCCGATGCTTCTACGAGGGTTTGACACTTAACTTGCTGATTCCTTTCGGTTTGAGCGGCAAATTCCTGAACCGTAACATTTTCACCCACAGCCAATCGTCCGGTCGCGTCATCCCCTCAATAAATCCATTAAGTTATTTAATATCAATAGCTTAGTGCTGTACCAAAACGGCGCTCCACTTGCACCTTATCCTAGCACGATATGATAGCTGTCAGCGCGGCTTGAGTTTGGGTAGGCCCAGAAAGCTTTCAAATCGTGAAGACAAAAATCAGTGTCGCCTCACTTTTTCGACGTCTTCACGTGGTTCTGTCCTGCTTAAATAGGTGGCCGCACTGGCAGCTGACTTCTTCGCGCAACTCTAAATCCTCACAATAAATCTTCTTGTTTCTCAGTGAACGACCCCGTACTCCCTGCACCGTTCCCATTGGGCTCGAGCGACCTGTCGTCCCCGGCCAACAACCACCCGCAAAATCAAAACCGCGTCCGGCCTATCGGGTTGCGGGGTTCCCGATGCGCCGAACGCGGCTAGATTCCAGGAGAAAGTCTGACTGATTCTCTATGCGAAAGCTTAGTTCAGCAGCTCGCGCATCGAAATCACGTGAAAAGTGGTCAGCTGTGTTGCGTTGGCCAGGCAGCTGGCGCTGTAATTGATTCCGCCCTTGGAGCCGCCGCCGCCGTTCACTCCATATGTCGGCGCTCCATTCACCGAAAGCAATGCGCCAAGCGAATTGGTTGTATCGGCAACCAGCACGGATCCATTAATGGAATTGGTACCGTCCATTTGGAAGTTGCCCGTTCCGACCACCAGAATGAGGCCGTTCCACTGCACGGTGCCCTTCAGCGTGAGCGTGCCGGTCACAACCAGGATTCCGTATCCAACTCCATTGCCGGAAAGCGTGAGATCCCCGTTTACATAAATGATCTGTGGCGAGGCAACTGAGCCGGAGTTGGACAGGCTGCTTGCCGGCCCGTTGATTACCGGTTGGGTGACATCGCCTTTCAAAGTCGAAGCCAGGTCTTGCAAGTTCGTCGGCGTGGTAAGGTCCGTCGCCAAGCCGGTTGACACATTTTCCACGTCTGGGGTCGAGCCGCCACTGCCGGTGTAATTGCCATCCGTCTTCTTGGGGATGTCCGCGTTGGACGAAACGGTCGCTACGTCGGCGTTCGTTGTGACCCCGACCGCAGGAACCCCACCACCCGACGCGGCAACTCCACATCCTCCGACGTCAATTCCACTGACCCCGAAATTCGCGCTGTTGCCGCCGGAAAACGACGGTGTCGCTCCGTCCATCGTCAGTGCTGCGGGAGCCACAAACTGGATCGTGTCCTGCCCAACTTCCACCTGCACCATGCGCCGCGTTCCGCCTTGCGTCACCGCCAGAGACGTTATCACGTACACCGGCAGGTAAGCCGGCGTTGCGCACGGCGTCGAGAAAACAACCTCGTACGGGGAACCATCCTTCAAGCAAGTGTAGTATGCGTTGGCAGTGTTGCCGTTTACCGCGTAGTTCGTTCCAAACGCATTGCTTTGCTTCAGTTGAATTCGCGCCCATTTCCAGTCCAGCACCGGCGATAGCGCGTAAGTGCTGCTTGCCGCGACGGACTGATACCAGCCGCTGCCCGACGGATAGCCGCTAGAACAGCTGATGGTGCTGGTCTCCTTGCAAATCTCATCGTCCGCGTAGGCATTGGTGCTGGTCCACGGCGCCACCGTTTCGCTGCCCAAAGGATTGGTGATGTAAAGGACGCTGTTGCTGCCGCCTGGCAATACTGTCGGCAATGAAGCCGTAATGGTGTTCGTTGCCGCGGTACGCAGCCGGTCGCGCGCCTCTTCGATTCCGGCCTTGGCCGAAAAATACGCGCGTTGCTCGTCCTTAAAGTTCGTACTGGTATTGGTTTCGGTGTTCGAAAGGATGATGATCCCGGCGGTGATCGCCGAAATCAGCAGCAGCGTCAGGATCGCCGCAACTAGAGCAACACCTTCCTGATGACTCCGGCCTATACGCTTTTTGGTCGTTCTGTTTGTATTTGACATAATCTCTTCGCCTCCTATTGGCAACTCATCGGCTGCCCAGTCGTCGCCATTGAGCAGTTGTTCAGCGAAATCTCACCTTCAAAACTGGTTTCAATCGGCAGCCCGGTCTTCTGATCGACGACGTTCGGGTTGCGAATGGTCAGGTTGATCTGGACCGTCTTGACGTTGGCAATAGATTGCGCTCCGGCCGAGGTGCTGATGTCAGCCGGCAAGGAAGAGCCAGTGATCTCCGTGCCGTCGTATGCGAAGAATCGGAAAATCGGAAGACCAGAAGAATTGTTGGTCACGTCGTTGATTTCCGTGCCCCAGTTCTGGCTCTGTGCGCCACCGGTCGCTGTCGTCGGTAGAGGACTGCCGATGACTTTGTCCACCTGGCTGCGCTGCAAGCAATAGGTACACGATCCCGAGCCGTTCACCTGATAGATCACGCTTTGTACGGTACCGGTGCCGTTCACCGAACCCTCGAACTGGATCGAGTTGGTGCTGATACTCACCAGACCAACCGCAAACCGGCTATCGTTGACGTACGGGCTGGCCCACGTATAGCTTGTTGCGCTGTTCAGCGCGGGCGAAAATGTTTGCGTCGGGTCGAACATCCGGATATTCGGTGTCCCTGCCTGGTTGACATCCCGGAAAAATTGGTCCACAAAGTCGCGTGCTTCCTGAAAATCGCCCAGCCGGTTTTCTTCCGTGTTCAGCCGGTATTGCGCGTCGCTCATCTGCGAAAACACCGCGCCCACAATCAGGCTCAGGATCAGCATCACCAGCATCAGTTCCAGCAGCGTAAATCCTTGCTGGCGTGGGACATTTCGATTTCGCCGAAGTTCCATCGTCTTAGCTCCCCTGTCCTATCAGCGAGCGCACCGACACTGGCAGAGAGAAAACCTTGATGTCGGTTCCGGCGCCCTTCATTTTCGCGGTAACCACCACCAGCTTCGTGTAGGTCGTTGGCTGGGTGATGTTCCAGCGCACGTCATAAATCATTTGCCGCCCGGCGGTACCGCAGTCGGTGAAATACATTTGGTAGTTCGCCACAATCGTTTGCGTCATGTCCACGTCGCCCGAGCTGTTCAACGCTCCTCCGCCTGCCGCGGTGGCTACCGTGTTGGCTGTCCCAACACAGTCGTAAACTGTGAGGTTATTGCTGAGGCTGGCTTTCTGGCTGGAGATTTTCTCCGAAACCATCTGCGCGATCACCGTGGCGTTGCTCTGCTGCCGGCTGCGCCCGTTTCCGCCGATGGCATAGGCGATCAGCGCCATGCTGCCCACGATTCCCACCAGCAGCACCACCATGGCGATCATCAGTTCGATGAGCGTCATGCCGCGTTCTTTCCGGAACGCTTTTTTGGTCTTACCGTTTATTAATTCCATGATGTACCGTTCCATACGTAGCCAGTGCTCCGTCCAGCCTTGGTCACCACCACCGCCGCCCATCCGGTAGGCGTTCGATTGTCATTGATGTAGTACACGAAATAGCTGGCAGCCGGAGTGCTGCACGTTGAAGGGGAGGAGAAACTGCACGGCAAGCCCCGCGCCGAAAAACCCAGCGTGCAGGTGTTGTCGCAAGGCGTTCCGGTTGTGGTATTTCCCGTCAGCACATACGAACTGACTCCGCCGGTTCCTCCCGGAGCTCCCGAAGCCATCACGAATTGCCGGCCGAGATCGATGATTGGCTCTCCCGCGTCCCACACGCCGTTATTGTTCACGTCGATATACGCCTCTTGCACCGTGCTGTTGACCGTCTGGTAGCGCACGGTGACGGTAAGGTTCTTCTTCTCCGCAAGGATCCGCGCCTGCTGGATCATGTCCGAAAGCTCGAAAGCGCAGGTTCGCAAATTTGAGTCGTACCAGGCTCTCACCATGTTGGGAACGGCGATTGCCGCGACCACCATGATGATTGCCACCACCACCACCAGTTCAGTCAAGCTGAACCCCTGCATCCGGGCTCGTTTCTTGCTATAGCGTTTGCCGCTGCTGTTCATCATTCGATCCGTCCTCAAGACCGTTGCGCCACATCCACCCATGCGTCGAGATCGCAATAGTGTCAGGCTGCACTTCTAGTACGGCACTCCAGCAGCCATCGCTAGAATTAAGTTAAGTGCTTATAAATGTTTACGTTAGCAGTGTTTATAAGCGCAGGCTCAACCAGTCCAACCGTCAATTGGGTAAAAACGTTACATCTCGGGCCGTCTGCCAACCCTGTTCTTCGGGCCATCTATCCGCCTCGTTGCGGCTCAATTCCGCCCATTGCTACACTAGGGTGGCTTCAATCGTTCCGGGTTCGGACTTTTTTCGTGCGAATCATTTGGCACATTGCCAATCGTTAGAATTTTGTAGCAGCGGCTTTATGCCGCTGCTCTTTCTTCACGCGCTTTACACGGATTTCAGGGTTAGAGGACAAGAAAATGGCCAAATACGCTGGTGTGGACTTCATCGATTTTGATTCGCAGTTGAACGACGAAGAAAAACTCGTCCGCCAGACCGCGCGCGAGTTCGTCGAAAACGAAATTGTTCCCATCATTGAAAAGCACAGCCGCGAAGCCACTTTTCCGATGCACTTGGTTCCGCAATTGGGCGAGCTGGGATTTTTTGGCGCCAGCCTGCACGGCTATGGCTGCGCCGGAATGTCCAGCGTCGCTTACGGCCTGATGACTCAGGAACTCGAACGCGGCGACTCCGGCATCCGCAGCTTCGTTTCCGTGCAGAGCGCGCTGGTGATGTATCCGATTTACGCCTTTGGCAGCGACGAGCAGAAAAATAAGTGGCTGCCGCTCTTGCAGCAGGGGAAAAAGATTGGCTGCTTCGGACTCACCGAGCCGCAATTCGGTTCGAATCCCGGCGGCATGCTCACCCGCGCCGTAAAAAAAGGAAACAAGTACGTTCTCAACGGCGAAAAAATGTGGATCACCAGCGGCTCGATTGCCGATGTTGCTGTCGTATGGGCCAAATGCGAAGACGAAAAAGTCCGCGGCTTTTTAGTAGAGAAGGGCACGCCCGGCTTCAAAGCCTGGGATGTACACGGAAAGTGGTCGTTGCGCGCCTCGGTCACCAGCGGCCTGGCTTTTGGCGATTGCGAAATTCCCGAAGAAAATCTTTTGCCCGGCGTCGTCGGCCTGAAAGGCCCGCTCAGCTGCCTGAATCAGGCGCGCTACGGAATCGGCTGGGGCGCGCTAGGCGCTGCGATGGCCTGCTATGACACCGCATTGCAATACGCAAAAACCCGCAAACAATTTGCCAACAAGCCCATCGCTTCGCACCAACTGGTGCAGGAAAAGCTGGCATGGATGATCACCGAAATCGTGAAGGGTCAGTTGCTGGCGCTGCACGTTGGCCGCGTCAAGGACGCCGGCAAAGTCGATCCTTCCCACATCTCCATGCTCAAAATGAATAACGTCGGCATCGCTCTCGACATCGCCCGCAAGTCCCGCGACATCCTCGGCGCCAACGGCATCGTTGACGATTACTGCATCATGCGCCACATGAACAATCTCGAGAGCGTCTTCACCTACGAAGGCACCAACGACATCCACAAATTGGTCATCGGCGAAAAAATCACCGGCATCGCCGCCTACGTGTAGTTCTCGCTGCGCGCGCACGCGCTTCTTTTCCTTGTAGCGGCCCGCCTTCCGAGGCGGGCGCTTTTCCGACTGCAACGAACCCACCAAAGCAACCCACCGCATCCAGAATCTTGTAAGCTGTAACCGCACACCCTCGCGCCATCACAGGAGATTCGTCATGCGCCCTGTTCATTCTTTCCTTCGCAATTTCTTGCTACTTACAACCGCGCTTCTGATCTGCACCGCTGCCTACCCGCAACAAAAACCCCCCGCCACAAAGCAAAGCGCCGCGGCCATCGCCGAAGTTAAACCGAAAATCCGCACCATCACCGCCTTCATCAATCTGGATCCATCGCAATACCAACAGCAGGTAGCTGAAACGCTACAGATGTTGCGCCGCGCAAAAACCATTTTCGAATCACGTGGCTTCGAAGTCGAAACCATTCGCATCGCCACCCAGCCTTTTCCGGAATACACCAAAGGTATGAGTACGCAGCAAGCAGTGGCGTTTTTCAAGCAGTATGACGCGCTGGCGGAAAAGGAAAAATTCGCAGCCGGTATCGGGCCCGCAATGCTGCACCCTGACGACAGCGAATCGCAAGCCGATTTACTCGCCAACATTCTCAGCGCCACCAAACATATTCGCGGCAGCATCGTGGTGGCCGGCGAAGACGGCGTGCGCTGGAAAGCGGTCGGAGCCGCCGCTCGCGCCATCAAAAAACTGGAAGAGGAAACCGAGCACAGTCAGGGTAATTTCAATCTTGGCGCAATCGCTATGGTCCCGCCGCTTTCGCCATTCTTCACCGCCGCTTATCACGACGGGTTCGGCCACCAGTTCGCGATCGGACTCGAATCCGCAAACGTCGTGGCTGCTGCATTCAAGGACGCTCCGGATCTGGAAACCGCCAAGCACCGGCTCACCGACATGCTCGGCGCGCAAGCCACCGAAATTGAACGGCACGCCGAGCGCGTGGATATGGAAACCGGATGGGCGTACATGGGCATCGATCTTTCGCCGGCCCCGCTGAAGGAAATTTCGATTGGCGCGGCGATGGAAGAATTGATCGCGCAGCCATTCGGTTCGAACGGTACACTGACCGCCGCGGCAACGATCACTTCCGCAATCAAAAACGTGCAGGTAAAACAGACCGGCTACAACGGATTGATGCTGCCAATTCTGGAAGATTCACGCCTGGCGCAACGCTGGAGCGAAGGCCGCGTCTCGCTGGAAGGTTTGCTCTCTTACTCCGCCGTCTGCGGAACGGGCCTCGACACCATTCCTCTGCCCGGCGACACCACCGTCGAACAACTGGACATGATCATCGGCGACATGGCAACTCTGGCGTTCAAATGGCACAAACCGCTTTCCGCGCGCCTGCTACCCGTAAAAGGAAAAGGTCCCGGCGATACCACGGAGTTCGACGATCCATTTATGGTAAACGCGGTCATCCAACCGCTCGCAAAATAACCGCACTGCCGTTGCGCAATTTCACTAAACAGGAAAATCGACTTCGATGGCATCAATCAGCGGGACCAGCCATTTCAATAATGCCTGGTGCACCGGATGAATGTTGTAGGCTTCCAGCGCGGCGGCATCGGCAAATTTCATGACGCCGCCGATCACGAAACCTTGTCCTCGTGGCGAAACATTCTTGCCGACATGCGCTTTGAGAACCAGCGGAATCTGGCTTTTCAGCGTGGCGATTTCGCGCAGCATGCGCTCCTGCTGTGCTTCGGTCACGCCCGGCTGCAATCGAAATGCAAACATGTGAATGAACATGACGATGGTCTCTTTCTTCTGCGAAAAATATTTAAAGATTTTTGGTGACGCGGTCACGTTCTGTCAATAAGAATGAATGTTGCAAGCCGGCGGCGACTGGGGGAAGCGATGAACGAGAAAAATGAAATGACGCGGCGGGAATTTGTGAAGGACGCGGCGGTGACCGTGGCGGGAGCCAGCGCTGGTCTGACCATTGTGCCGCGCCACGTACTTGGAAGAGGGATGACGCCGCCGAGCGATTTGCTGAACATCGCTGGAGTTGGGGTGGGCGGAATGGGCCGCACCAACGTGATCAATATGTCCAGCCAGAATATCGTGGCGCTGTGCGACGTGGACTGGGGCTATGCGGAAAAAGGTTTTGCGGGGCTGGGCGGGTCGATTGCGGGATTGAGCGCGCGGATCGCGGCGCCGGATCCCGAGCCGGTGCCAGGCAGGCCGCCGTTCGACCGCGAGCAGGCCAAGCTGCGGCTAGCGGCGATGACGCGATTGAAGGACGAACATCTGCTGAAGGCGAAGCGCTACACCGATTTCCGCGAGATGCTGGACAAGCAGAAGGATATTGAAGCGGTGCTGGTGGCGACTCCGGATCACATGCACGCTCCGATTGCGCTCGCGGCCATGGAATTGGGAAAGCACGTTTACGTACAGAAACCGATGACCTGGTGCGTGGCGGAAGCACGGGCATTGGCGAAGCGCGCGCGCGAAACAAAAGTGGCGACGCAGATGGGCAATCAGGGACATTCGCTGGATGATGCGCGCAAAGCGGTGGAGTACGTGTGGGCCGGCGCGATTGGAGATGTGCGCGAAGTGCATATCTGGACCAACCGGCCGCTGGGATACTGGCCGCAGGGAGTCCCGCGTCCGGCCGCTGCGAAAGATGCGCAGGAAAATTTGCGCTGGAACATGAACGGAGTGGAAGCGCGGCTGGCAGCAGCGATGGCGGCCGGAAATTATTCGATTCCGGAAAAATTAAATTGGGATTTGTTTTTGGGTGTTGCGCCGAAGGTGGACTACCACCCCATCTATCATCCGTTTAACTGGCGCGGGTGGGTAGACTGGGGAATGGGTCCGATCGGTGACATGGGCGCGCACCTGATGGATCATTCGATGTGGGCGCTGAATCTGGGCTATCCAACGAGCATCGAGACAATTTCGACGCCGTTCAATCACGCCTCGTATCCGAGCGCGACCATGACGGTGTACGAGTTTCCGGAGCGGACTGGCGCGCAAGGAAAGCTGCCGCCGGTGAAGCTGACTTGGTATGACGGCGGGTTGAAGCCGCCGAAGCCCGTAGAGATCGGCGAAGAGGAATTGAATCAGGAGGGCGGCGCGCTGCTGATCGGAAGCAAGGGCAAATTGATGCACGAGACGTATGGAATGAATCCGAGGCTGCTGCCGAAGTCGCTGCACGATTCGTTTGGCGAACCGGCGAAAAAATTGCCGCGCATACCGAACCAACATCACGAGCTGAATTGGATAGATGCGGCGAAAGGAAAGCAGCAAGCGTCGTGTCCGTTTGAGTATGCGGCGCGGCTGACGGAAGTGATGCTGCTGGGGATGGTGGCGCTGAATGCCGGGAAAAAGATTCAGTACGACGGTGAGCAGATGCGAGTGACGAACGTGGTGGCGGCGAACGACTTTTTAAAGCGGGACTATCGCACGGGCTGGTGAGAGAACCTGCAAGTAGTGAGTAGAGGGTCGTGGGTAGTTCCTGCGACATGCGCCGAGCGAATTCTCTTGGTCAATACCACCGTGTGGGTACCCCCCTACCCTTTTTTCGTAAGTGTTCATTCTACAGGTGGTTGAAGTCCTTTGTTTGCATGCACTTTTGTAAGTGCGGATTCTAAAGGAGTTACGTGGACGCTAACCAATCCGCTTTAGGCCGTGGGATGGGCTGTTATAATCGAAGGTCGGTATGGGTACTTACAGGGCAAAGCTCGGTAGTTTCATTTTTGCGTGGGCGATCTTATTTGCAGTGTGTCCAACCGCACAGTCGCAAGTCAACGTAACGACTCACCATAACGATATTTCGAGAACCGGCGCGAATACTTCCGAAACAATCCTTACCCCGCTGAATGTAAACACCACGCAGTTCGGCAAGCTCTTCGCTCATTCCGTCGACGGGCAAGTCTACGCGCAGCCACTATACGTAGCCGGCGTAACCATGGGAGCCGGAACGGCGCAAGCCGGAACCACACACAACGTCCTCTTCGTGGCCACCGAACACGACAGCGTTTACGCGTTCGACGCGGATACTGATACCGGCGCAAACGCAAATCCGCTCTGGCAAATCACGTTACTGGATGCAGCGCATGGAGCGACGGTGGGTGCAACCACCATGCCGAGCGGCGATGTTGGTAACGACGCGTTGGTTCCAGAGATTGGAGTCACTGCCACCCCGGTCATTGATACCACCACGAACACGATTTACGTTCTGGGGGTGACCAGAGAATCGGTGGGAACCGGCTGCTCGACCAGCGCTTACTGCTATGTGCACAGATTCCACGCCTTGGATATCGCCACTGGCGCGGAAAAATTCGGCGGACCGGCGGTTGTATCAGCGACTGTACCTGGAACCGGCACTGGGAGTTCAGGTGGCATGCTGGCGTTTGATCCGAAGTGGCACTTGGGTAGAGCCGGTCTGCTGCTGTTGCATGGGATTGTTTACA
>Ga0210402_10003285_pt1 | contig 15233 bp, 13 predicted proteins | sample IncBWC7MmetaG_FD_161055 | JGI IMG/M metagenome (GOLD analysis project Ga0210402, IMG submission 161055) | Forest soil microbial communities from Barre Woods Harvard Forest LTER site, Petersham, Massachusetts, United States - Inc-BW-C-7-M | ecosystem: Environmental > Terrestrial > Soil >...
ACTGACATTTTTCGCGGCTTGTGCCCACAGGCTCATGTCAGTTCTGGCCCAATCAGCGTCGTTCGCTCACCACGGAATGGTTGATCCCGGCCTCTGAGTATTCACCAGATCCACCGACAGATCACGCCGGCTTGAGCGCGTTAAGTGTGCGACCGCCCGGTTCTGGCGCCGCCAATGCGGGATTTCCCAGAGGTATCGCAACCCTGCCGTCACATGGAAAAGGAATCGGATGAGCATGCGCTCCATTTGTCGCCGGCGTCCTCCGGAGTTCGTTGAAGACTTGGTTGCTACCGAATGGGCTCTTCGAGATAGCTGCTCCCAAGGCAATAGACGAATTCGCATTTGGCGGCTCCTGGCGCTGGCAGCAGTGAGCTATTGCTGATGAAGAAAGAGGACCAGTTTGGCGGCTGAGAATAGGCTGCATTGGTCAACTCGATTCTTGGCAAACACCCACGGACGTGCATAGTTTTGGATCCAGATCCGAACTGCCGGGCGAAGTTCATCTGCCCAACTCCTGGGCGGTGCTGGCGGCGCCGCTCCAAAAAACTTCGCGGCTAGATTGGTAACAACGGAAACAATCTCGGAAAGCACTGGATCGTCTCCGAGACGGTAATCGACGCGTTCCCATAGCAAAGCGTCAGTCGATGTCTGATTAAGAAAATATCCAATCTCGTACAGCCAGGACATTCGAACCCAGCCGGTCAAGATGTGGTTGAAGGCATGAATGACTTGAAGGAGGAATGCGTCTTCGTCGGGCAACACAGGGAAAACCAATTCCTTGCATCGATGAGTTCTTATGTTGTCCACCGAGAACTTAGGCTCATTCAAAGGCACCCCGTGGCAGTCGTGGTCCCAGAAGGCAAGACGCAATTCGACCGCGTGAGGAGCGTGTGGCTCATACTGCGCGTCGTCAGGAGATGGCATTCCTGCTGCTGGCATAAGGAAGACGAATTCGTTAGCCTTGCGAGCTTTCAGGGAGTATCCGGCGTCCTGCAGAACACGCTGCGCTCCTGGCAGTGATTGCTTATCAACTAAGTAGTCGAAATCGCTCTGGTGCCGCAGAGACGCGTCGGGACAGAACTGAGGAACAAGGGAGAATCCTTTCACACAAGCATATCTGACGGCGACGTCATTTAATTTCTGGTCAAGAAAATCAAATTGACGCGCCATGTACTCGACCCGGCGCCGGTTGCTATTCAGGTTCTCCTCTAGGCGAGACAAGGCAGAAGTCGGCAGGATGTCGGTTGCCTTCGTGTCTTTGAGTTTTCTAACAGATATAGGGCTAGGCCAGCCTCGTGCAACCATGTGATCGCATGGTTCCACTCACGGCGATTGAATCCCATCAATTCGTCAGGGTCATTCATCTTTCCTGAAAAACTCAGGAAATCTACCATGACTTGCGCCAACGGCCGGCTCACGGTCGCACCACGTTTGGTTCCCGGAAAGAGTCCCTTCGTGATTTTGTCTTCTCGGCCGTGCGCGTGAAGTGGCAGAGCAGGACTGCTGGCGCGCGGCATGCGGCCTCGAATAGGTCTTCTTTCCCCGCTCGGACGAAGATCGGTTGCTCCGGTTCTCCGAGGCACAGCGGGATGTGCGTCAGGCACTCGAATCCTCCAGCATGGAACTCTCGAACAATCTCCTCAGCCGTGCGCGGCGACATTTCGATTTGGATCGCACTGCGAGAATCACGGAATCCAGTTCGCCATCCTCGCGCGTAGGCCTCGGGGTGCAGGTCGCTGACAAAAACATCTGCGCCAGTCTTCGTCACACGGGCCAACTCGCACACTATCGCTCGCAAGTCACCGATATGGCCGAGAGCAAACGAGCAGACAACGAGATCGAAAACCGACGTCTGAAACGGAAGTCTCTGACAGTCGGCTCTGGCGAGTCGCCCTCGAATTGCGGCCTTCCTTCCTGCGACCCGGAGCATGGCAGCAGAAAAATCAATGCCTACCCCTATTTCGCTGCCTTGAGCCGAAAGCTTCTCGAGCCACCGACCGGTACCGCAGGCGAGGTCCAGAACGTTTTTGCTGTTCAAGTTCGGGAGGAGGGCTGCTAGCTTACGTTCCTCGAGATGGAGCAGCGGGTTGGGAGCATGGTCATAGGTTGGAGCCCAATGCTCATAGCCTTCCTCGACCGAGACATACACAGGAGGCGCCGAAGCAGAGACAGTACAATTCGACGATCGAATATCACCCGACTTCGCCCCGGTGGAAGCGTGATTCACAAGCTCTCCGCTTTCGGTTTCCGCAGGTCGATAAACTGTTGCGTCCATTTCAGCTCCAGAGGCGCGGCATAAACACCCATGCGATAGCGCCAACTGCTCAGGGCTTTGAGCGCGACGCGTCCCCAATGTGGCAAACGGATATCTTGGACCGTCGGCCACCTGGAGGAGACCACAAGTTCAAAATCATCGATCAACTGCTTGGTGCGAGGCCGCAGCCATGGGGTCTGGGGATCTTTCTGGGTAGCGAAGCGCTGCCAAGCGTCCGTTGCCCACTCGTCCGGAGTGGTCGGAAACTGAAATTTGTCCTCGATACCTCCGTACATACGAGCGCGCTGCGGAACCGGAGTGTAATGCTCGACGATGATTTCCGATTCTGGGTTCAGCCGCTTCAGTTGGCGGATGAATTTGATGCACTCTCGAGTGTCGCCGTCCGGATCCTTGGGGTTTCCGAAGATGATGGAGAACTCGGGGATAATGCCAAAGCGCCGTATTCGAGAAGCCAGAGCCAGCGTGTCTTCGGCACGGAGGTCTTTGTTCATCTCCTTCAGGTTCTCGTTCGATCCCGATTCCGCGCCGAAAAAAATCATGGTGCTGCCTGCGCGCCGAAGGGCCTCGAAGGTGGCGTCCGAGTATTTCATCATGATGTCTGCGCGCCCCTCGCACCACCAACGCATGTGGAGTGGCGCCAGGCGGTCCGCGAGCTCACGAGTGTGATCTTCGCGCAGGAAAAAATTATTGTCGTAAAACTGAACAGCATCGACACCGTAGTTCTGGGCGAGGTGGCGCAGAATGCCTTCAGTCCGAGCGGGAGATTCCATTTTTTCGCGGCTGCCGGAAAAGTTGACAACTCCACAGAAATTGCAGCGATAAGGACACCCCAGGCTGGCCTGGTGAACCGCTGTGCGGCGGCCTAGAAACGTCGGCAGAAGGTACTTCTCCACTGGAAGCTGGTGATACGGGTACCACGGAAGATCATCGAGACTTCTCATCGGCCGCTCAGGATTGTGACGAGGAGTCCCGTCGGCATCCTTGTGAGAGAGCCCGTTGATACTCTTCAGATCGCGGTGTCCGCGAATTGCCTCCAGTAAATCCAGGAAAGTCTGCTCGCCCTGGCCGCGCACCGCGTAATCCACATAGCCCGCATTGAGTACAGCGGCGGTGTAGTTCGTCGCGAAGTACCCTCCCCAAACGATGGGAAGCTCGGGGAAGCGCGCTCGGACCTCGCGGCAGCTTGCGACCGCGCCAACCGTCTGTGGTCCCGGCATAACCGTGACCGCCAGGAGTTCCGCGGAATGTTCCTTGATCAATGCGACCAGACTATCAGTTGGATTTGGATCGACATTGCCATCGACGATGGCGTACTCTTCTTTGCCTTCCAAGACCGCCGCGATGGCCAAGATCGACAACGGGAGGCGGCGGTTACGAGGCTTGGTTGCCTTCGGGTTATACAAGACGATCATGTGAGAGGTCTCACGCAGTTTTTGCGCTCGAAGACCGGTTTCGGAGCACCGCCCGGCGCCACAGAAAATCCGCCGTCGCGCAGTCAACGTATCAAATGGAGGGCGAAGCATTTGTCTCTAATTTGTCAACATTCTGCAAATTCCCCGTGACCTCCGCTGAATCAGCTGCCTTCATCTCATAGTGCCACTAAGAAGTGACAGAAATTTGACAATCTGCTGACAAACCGGCTCTGGCATCTGTCCTAGATTTGCCTTATTCGTCTTGCATAGGTGCGGCAGTGCCGGGAGACGTCAATTGCAGTGGAGACTTCGCGAGAGTGTCGTGGCACGTGTAGTTTGGCGATTCCGCGCATCTTCCACGATAAGCTCCCATCGGGCACGGAGTCGAACCAGCGTACGCAGGAAGCTTGCTGATAATTTGCTACCAACGAGCGAGGCGCAACCAACGTGGCTGACGTTCTGCTGACCCATTCTTACCATCTTTTCTACGACCGCAAGCAGACGCGGAAAATGCAACCTTATCCTCCGCTCGGCACGCTGTATGCTGCCGCCCTGGTGCGTAACGCAGGCCTTTCCGTCGCTTTCTTCGACACCATGCTCGACAATCCGGAACAAGGATTTCAAAAAGCTCTTGATGAGCATCGACCCCGAATAGTTGTGGTTTACGAGGACAACTTCAACTTCCTTACCAAGATGTGTCTCACTCGCATGCGGGAGGTTGCCTTTCACATTCTCGATCTCTCGCGGAGTGCGGGAGCCACCACTCTCGTGAACGGGTCGGATGCTTCCGATCACGCGCAGGAGTACCTGGCGAGGGGCTTCCGCTGCGTGTTGCTGGGCGAGGCCGAATGGACGTTGTTAGAGGCGGTCAAGCATCTCTTGAAAGGGGACAGCTCACGAATGGCTCAGACCCCCGGCTTGGCATACTTAGATAACCGCACCAAAGAGATCGTCCGGACGCCACATCGTCCGCTCATGCGCAATCTCGACCTCTTGTCATTCCCAGCCCGCGACCTGATCGATGCCGATCAGTACCGCACCGCATGGAAAACTGCCCACGGCTATTTCTCGCTGAACCTCGTCGCCAGCCGCGGTTGTCCCTACCGCTGTAATTGGTGCGCAAAACCGATTTATGGCGACTCGTTTGCCGCGCGGTCGGCATGGAGCGTTGCGGAAGAAATGCGGCGGTTGAAATACGACTTCGGCGCTGAACACCTGTGGTTTGCCGACGACATCTTCGGCCTTCGAGCCAAATGGGTGCGCGAACTTGCCGTGGAAGTTGAGAGGCTGGACGCTGCGGTACCCTTTAAGATGCAGTCGCGAGTGGATCTGATGACGGTTGACACGGTACGCGCTTTGCGTCGGGCGGGTTGCGCAGAAGTCTGGCTAGGCGTCGAGTCGGGATCACAGAAGATCCTGGACGCAATGGATAAGGGAACCCGAGTGGAGCAAATCGCCAAAGCACGGGAGAACTTGCGGAATGAGGGCATTCGAGCGTGCTATTTCCTTCAGTTTGGATACCAGGGCGAAACCTGGGAGGATATCCAGAAGACGGTAAAACTCGTGCAAGATACCCGTCCCGACGATGTAGGGGTCTCGGTCTCGTACCCACTTCCAGGCACAACATTCTTTGACCGAGTGCGGGCACAACTGGGCGACAAGACTAATTGGTCGGATAGTGAAGACCTTTCCATGATGTTCCAGGGTGCGTACACCGACGAGTTCTATCGCGCTTTGCACGACGCCTTGCACGCCCAAGTTGATTCCTGGCACTCTGGCCTGATGCACGCTGCGAGTCAGGTGCGAAATACAAACCTTGACCCACGCGAGCTGTGGAACAGAGTGGTACAGTTTGAAAAATCGTGCCGCCGAGTTCGCCCCACGGTGGCGACTAGTATCGCCAGCCAACCACTGGTGCAATTGCAAACAACCCCTGGCCTGATGTGCGGTGACGACTAGATTCCGGCAGACGAATCGAAACATGGACATACTTCTCACTCACGGCTATTTCCTTTACGAGGATCCCAAGGAGCTTCAAATCATGAAGCCCTATCCTCCACTGGGAATCCTCTACATCTGCGCGTATCTGCGGAGCAAGGGTCTGAGTGTCGAAGTGTTCGATTCCACGTTCTCATCGCGCCAACAGCTGTTTGAATTGCTTCAGCAAGGCCTTCCCTCCATTCTCGGCATCTATGCGAATCTGATGACCCGGCCTAACGTCGTCGAAATTCTGCGCGTCGCCAAGAATGCAGGTTGGAAGACCATTGTCGGCGGGCCGGAGCCCAGCGCTTACATCGACGAGTACCTCGCAGCTGGGGCAGACGTCATTGTGATCGGCGAGGGGGAAGTCACGCTCGAAGAATTGGTGCCAGCGCTGCATTCGCCCTCCGGGGAAGCCCTGCAGCAGGTTAACGGCATTGTTTTCCGAGCTTCCGACGGGGCCATTGTCCGCACGCAACCACGAGATCAAATCCGTGACATCGACAGTCAGCCATGGCCCGCGCGCGAGGCGATCGACTCGGCGCGCTATCTCGAGGTTTGGCGCGAACATCACGGGATGGGTTCTGTGTCGCTGATCACCGCTCGCGGTTGCCCCTATCACTGCCGCTGGTGCAGCCACGAAGTCTTTGGCAAGACCCATCGGCGCCGAAAGCCGGCATCGGTAGCGGATGAGCTTGAGTGGCTAATGGGCCGCTACCAGCCCGATATGGCGTGGATGGCCGATGACGTCTTCACCATTCACCACGGTTGGCTCTTTCAATACGCTGACGAACTCAAGCGCCGCGGGATCAGATTGCCCTTCGAGTGTATTTCGCGTGCCGACCGGTTAAATCCCAAGGTCGTCGCAACGCTCGCTGAAATGGGATGCTTTCGCGTCTGGATTGGCTCCGAGAGCGGCTCCCAGCGAATCTTGGATGCCATGGAACGGGGCGTCACCACGGAGGAAGTGCGATCTGCGGTCACGATGTGCAAGGCGCAGGGCATCAAGACAGGAATGTTTCTGATGTGGGGATACGAGGGCGAGGAACTCGGCGACATCGAGGCGACGATCGAACATGTGAAGAAAACTGATCCTGACATTTTCTTTACCACGGTCGCGTATCCGATCAAAGGCACTCCCTACTTCGCTAAAGTGGCAAACCGCGTCGAAAACGTTAAGCCATGGAACGTGGGCTCCGACCGGGAAGTACGCATTCGCAACCGGCATTCACGCCAGTTCTACAGCTTTGCTGATAAGTTGTTGCGCAGCGAAGTTGAGTTGGAACGCCTACGGAACCAACCTGCCACTGACGGATCCGCCATTGCGGAGTTGCAATCCAAGGTCTCCGGTTTTCGCGCTCGCTTGACTGCGACCGCCCGTGAGGTGGAGGCCTAATCCCCATGGTCGTCGCACCGACGCAAATCTGCGCTGCTCCGTTCGACGCTATGGCCGAGCGCTACGACGAGACCTTTACCACGTCAACGATCGGCAAAGCCCAGCGCACTTCAGTGTGGAAGGAACTGGAGAGAGTATTTAGCACTGGGGATCACGTTCTTGAGATCGGCTGTGGCACCGGTGTAGATGCGTGTTTCCTGGCGGAGCGTGGCGTCACAGTCGTTGCCTGTGACAACTCCCAGCAAATGATCGCCGTAGCAAGTCGGAGGGTCAAAGAACAGAAAAGGAATAGCTCCGTCCGCCCGCAGTTGCTGGCCGCCGAAGATATAGCTGACTTGCGAAATGACAATCCGTTCGATGGAGCGTTCTCGAACTTCGGGGCACTTAATTGCGTTGAGGATCTGCGGCAATTCGCTAAAGACTTGGCGATTCTGCTAAAGCCCGGTGGGACTGCCTTGCTGTGTTGGATGGGCCCGTGCTGCTTGTGGGAAGTCGCGTGGTATCTGGCTCAAGGCAAACCGGGCAAGGCTACTCGTCGCTTCCGTCGGGGAGGTGTGACTGCGCGACTGGCGGAGGGAGCAACCGTCCGGGTGCATTATCCGTCGGTACGTTTGTTGGCGCGCACTTTCGCGCCTCAATTTCGTCTTGTGTCCTACACGGGGATTGGTGTTTTGGTGCCGCCGAGCTACCTCGAGCCTTGGACGAATCGATTTCCACGTTTGTTCGATTTGAGTATACGAGCAGATTCCCTCCTGGGGCGTTACCCCGGTGTTCGCGCTTTTGCGGACCATATTCTGTTGGAATTCCAACGTGAAACTCCGCGAGTTGCATGGAACCGATGAGTGCTCTCATCTCCATTTCGATCCCCCGCGAATCAGTCGACGGTGATTTAGCGGACCACCAAATCCGCACCATGCCGGTCGTGGTTCTTTCTCCGCACAATCAGTGCAACTGTCGTTGCGTCATGTGCGATATTTGGCGGATTCGTGAGTCCAAGGAAATTATGTCCACGGATCTCGAACAGCAATTAGCTTCCTTCCGCACACTTGGCGTCCTCTGGGTTGTGTTTAGCGGCGGCGAGCCGCAGATGAATGGCCAGTTGAGTTCTCTGGCGCAGATGCTTCGTGCGAAAGGGATCCGCGTCACCATGCTCACAGCCGGGCTGTTGTTGGAATCTCACGCTGAATCCGTTGCGGTAAGCGTTGACGACGTGATCGTATCTTTGGATGGGCCGCCGGGGCTGCACGACGCCATTCGGCGTGTTTCGGGCGCCTTCGAGCGAATTGCGGCAGGCGTTCTAGCATTGCGACAGTTTCGACCGGAAATCGAAGTTCGGGGCCGCTGCACCGTGCAGAAAGCAAACCACCGGTCGCTCCGCGCGGTCGTTCAAGCGGCAAAAGAAATGGGGTTGAATTCGATTTCATTTCTGGCGGCAGATCTCGCCTCAGAAGCTTTCAATCGGCCCGGAGGCTGGGAACCCGAACGCCAAGAGCAGGTCGCTTTGAATGCTGAGGAAGTCGATGCGCTGGACGCAGAAATCGAACGATTGATCAGGGAGTACGCGCTCGATCTGGACTCGAGATTTGTAGTCGAATCAGCCGCGAAACTTCGATGGATCGTTCATCACTTCCGCGCTCACCTCGGCCAGGCAGAGCACGTCGCACCAAGCTGTAACGCACCTTGGGTTTCCGCGGTGATCGAGGCGTCGGGCGAGGTGCGCCCGTGCTTCTTCCATCCTCCGTTCGGAAACATCCACAATCAGCCATTGCATCAGATTGTGAATGGTCCCGAAGCGATCAAGTTTCGGGCCAACCTCGATGTTGCTAGTAACCCAATCTGTCGGCAATGCGTGTGCTCCCTGCACATTCCGCGGCATAACGAATGAGACGTTTCACCTAAGATCCCGACTTGAACACGAAGTCGAGCGTCTTCGTTTCATTTGCTCCCACTGTAATTTTCTGGCTCTGCGTGCCGAGCTTCTCCTGCCACGCCTTGATTGTGTAAGTGCCCGGAGGAAGACCCTTCAGATCGAAGTTGCCGTCCTCGTCCGTCACGACGAAATAAGGATGTTTGAACACCGCGATGTAGCCTCGCATCCACGGATGCACGTTGCACTTGACCGGAATCGCGATCTCTTCCCGTGCAAACGTTTCCTCGACCGGCATTCCATGAGGCTGCGTCTTGTTCCATTCGCGATTGTTGTTGGGCATGGGATGGATGTTGTGCGTGGTCGCGTCATCGTTGACCACATCAAGCTTCTGGTTGGTTTGCAGCGCCAACACATGCGGCTTGTATTGGCAACCTTTCTGCTCCATAACCGCTGGCTGTTGCGGCGAGTCAAATGTCCGGTCCCCGAAACCGTCGGATACATAAACAATGACGTTCGCCAAACCGTTATTCGCACCGATGACTAAGTCCTCGATCGTAGCCGGCGTGGGGTGCGCCTTGGCGCAGTTGGGATCGGACGACATATCAATGCGAGCAGGCTTGAGTGCCGAGCCTTCGAACTTCGCGGTGCCTTTCAGCGACCCGGCGCCAGCCGCATCCGCGGCGCCCGCAGGGATGTAAGCGACCAGGGATAGGCTAATTACTGCAAGTGTCACGACCAGGACGTATGTGATTTTCATAGTGAACTCACTCTCCGTTCCTCGCTGTCGCGAGGGCTGTCGCCTTTCAGGAAGGCTCTTTCAAGATCCGACATTTTCAAATTGCAACAATTGCATGCGAAGCGGCCGATTGGCCGCGAACTTTGCATCGGTCTCATTCGGCTTTAGGCACGGCCTGCGCTTGACTTAACCCACCCTTCGCGCCGGCACGAAGCGTATGAATGAAATGCACGATATCCCACGCTTGGTCCGGCTTCAGGGCGTCAGCAAATGAGGGCATCGGAGTGCCGTCGAGGCCCGTCATCAAATCACGGAATAGTCCTGCGTCGGAATCTCCGCACTTAGACCGCGTTCCGCTGCTTAGGTCGAAGGGCGTGATCGGATAGCCTTTGCTGTCGGTAAGCGAAGAGGCCGAGGGACCGTTTCCCCGCCCTTCCTGGCCATGGCAAAGCCAACAGTTCATGCTCTGAAAGAGGTCCGAGCCGCGCTTCACGCTCTCTGGCGAGGTGGGCGGCTCCGGAGGAATCACGATCGGAGGAACCGGCTTCTCTTCCTGAAATCGTGGGGAGAAGCCCTTGATGTATGCCACCAGATCGACGCGGTCCTGGCGCGTCAAAGGCTTCCAGGAAGGCATCCCGCTGGCGTGGACGCCACGGCTGATGGTGTCATAAAGATCGGTATCCAATGGCAGGCTGCCACTCGGCGTCGATCTGCATTTGAATGTCGCTTTGGTGAAGTCGCGAGGCTTAGGATCAAGATAGGGCGCGCTTTCCCCTCGCCCATCGCCGTACTCGCCGTGGCAGAAAATGCAGTAGCGCTCATAAAGAGCCTTCCCTTTCTTCGCATTTCCCACCAGGTTCCCCACGTGGCTTTCCTGCGCTAGACTGCACGGACTGAGTAAGAGGAAAAAGAAAGTCACCGCGAAACCGATCTTCAAGCGCATGAAAGTGCTCTCCCTTTCCTCAAAAGTCGAAATCGAATCCCATCAGGTAGCTACTGTTGGTGTTGTCTTTACCTGAAAGCGGTGCTGATCCCGCATTCAAAATGTGAGAATATTCCTGTACCCACGCCAAGCCCGCGCGTGGACTCATGAACGGATACCAGCGATACCCGATGGTCCAGGTGTCAAGATTCCCTGCGTTCGCTCGAATACCGGGATTCGCCTGGCGTGACATTCGGATCAACTCATATCTGCCGATCGCAATGAAGCGCGGATTGTAGGTGTAGTCAGCTTCCACAAAGCCGCCATTCCAGGTCGGACCCACCGCCCCAGCGGGGAGCTGCGATGGTTGATTTGCTGGAACGGCGTTGCCCAGGAAAACGTTGTCGTACCCATGCATGTAAAACGTCTTAAAATCGAACTTGCCCGCATACCAAAGACCATAAGCCCCCGCCCGATAAAAGCTGCGGTCTCCCATACCTGTTCCCGGGATCGGTCTGCCATTGGAGGTCTGAAAGAAGGTCGGGGATTGACCGAAGTAGCCGTAGACACCCACTCGCTGCATTCCCAGTCTTGGAATCTCAAAGGCCTGCGTGAAGTTAGTGTAGACGTCGTAAGAATTTCCTGCGGGTAGCCCGGTCTGGCCGTCATTGCTGCTAAGTACAGAAACTGAATATCGGGTGTAATCGTTATCGGAATGTCCTGATACTTCGACTCCAAGCTGAGGGATGCCAATGCCCCTAAAAACGTTGTTATCGCCGGGTGGAGTAAAAAAATAGTTGTAGTACAGGCCTCCTGTAGAACTCATAGTGAGAATACGTTCCTGCGAAATCAGCTCGTCTAATTCGAACTTGCCCATCTTGACGTTCAGCCATCGCGATGCGAGCAGATTGTCGAGGCGCAGCCACGATTGCTGGATGCCTGTGCCCCCGGCGGGAGCAATAAACGGCTGCACAAAGAATGAGATGTTCTTATACAGGGTGCCCGCTGTCACGATATCGAGCGCAGGGAGGTCGAATCCCGAGGCCGAAACCGTGGACTCCACCAAACCGCTGCTTTGGCTCCCAGGAACCTTGTCGACTGCGACCCGGTTGGTGCTCTCCCAATGCCACTGGGGTGAAATCCGAAACATGATCGGCCAGTACGCGGGCTGCTGATAGATCGGAGCATCGCGGTCGTTGCCCAGTTGATATCCGTTATCTTTGAAAGTCTGGCCGAAGTTGTTCAACATCGGCCACGCTTGATGGCAAGCGGAACAAGGAAGGCCGTACTTGCGGGCAAACGCAGGAATCGCACGCGCTTGCGGGACCCCTGCCAATAGCGCCCCCATCAACAACCCCAGCGTAGCCACCCTTCTCACCGCCGCGATCTCCATCTTCTCCCCCGGTGACAATTCGAAGATAAAAAGGAAAGGCAGGCAGGATTGTCATGGAGGGGTCAAATATCCGTCATATTTTTGTCACCATCGCAGTCTGATACGCGTGTGGCCTTTGCTCACCTAGGCACGGGGAAATGCATTCTAAGTTGCGGTCCCAGTTGAGCATGCCGATTTGCTTCCGGGACGTTGGAAAGTCTTCAGGGTGAGACCCGACGCAGGACGCGTCGATTAAAGACCGGATAAAGGAAGCGTTGCGCCCAGAGAGAGGAGCGCGCTACTGAGTGTTCAGAACTAAGTGGTGCCCGCCTACTTCTTTGGACGCGACTCCGGTGGCACCAGGCCCGCGAGCCGGTAGTAGACCACGAGTTGGCCGTAGTGCTCTCCGGAATGCTCGATGAACCCATACGCCATGTCAGACACGCGGACTTGCTGGTTGCTGTCGGGGTCAATGACAAGATCGGCGATTCCCTTATCGCCCTTCTGCTTGATGGCCGCTGCGCCGTCGGAAAATGACTTCTTCACGAAGGCAGCAACGTCTGCCTTGGTCTTGTACTGGTCACGTTTTGGATCTTCCTCGGCGGGAGGTTTTAGACCGAGAGAGAGATTCGTGAAGAAATAGTTCGCGCCGGCAGCGTGGAGTAGTTGTTCAGCAAAGCTGCGCTGCGCCGGAGTGGGTTTGAAGTCATATTTGTCCTCAGGAAAGTCGTCCGCCATGGCGATGAGCTTCCGTCCAATGTCGTTCCACGATTCAAGCACAACTTGCGACGGGCTCAGCGCCGGCTTGGGAACCGACCCTTTCTTAGCTGGCTCCTGACTTCGTGCTGGCACGCCTAAAATCGCAACCGCCAGAATCAACAAAAGAGTCGAAGCTACCCTTTTCATCACTCATGCCTCCATGACGTGGTTGACTGGAACCGATCCATCTTAGCCGCCTTTGCGGAGAATGCAAACCCCCTGCTTAGGAAATTTTGAGACCAGAACGCAGGCCGATGAAGCAGATTTGTGGCGCAACTCAGTTCTTGACCTGATGCTGGTATATTTCTCAATCAGCAGGGAGGTTAGGTCTTTGTGAGGTTCTCGATTCAGCTCAGTCGAGCGATCGCGGGGCGATATACGATCGGAATCGAAGCAGTGGCGAATGAAGTAATCGCGCGTCAGAACTAATCTTGATGGCCCTTATATTCGCGACGATGAAGTTGATCCGGCCAGCGCTTCCTATTGACGTTAGTTTCTGCAGGTGGAGACGCGAGCTCCCTGATGCAGCATGAACTTCAGGTCACCGTAACCGATACACAAGGCACTACGAAAACCGCTGATCGCCGCTGGCAGGATGCAAGCTAGAACGTAGCGATCGCGAGAATCAGCTATGATGTCGAAGCCGAAATATCTTTACAGCAGTGGGGCAGGGGAGTGGACGCCAAGAGATGCGCTACGGATTTGTCATCGATCAGGACCGGTGTATTGGGTGCCACGCCTGCACCGTCGCGTGCAAAGAGGAACATCAGGTGCCGGTTGGTGTCTTCCGCACATGGGTAAAGCATATTGAAAAAGGCGAGTTTCCCCACACCTCGCGCCATTTCGGAGTAATGCGGTGCAACCACTGCGACGACTCTCCATGCACGGAAATCTGTCCTACCAGCGCGCTCTACCGACGAGCAGATGGAATCGTTGATTTCGACAACCGGCGCTGCATCGGGTGCAAAGCCTGCATGCAGGCTTGTCCGTATGATGCGCTGTACATCGATCCCAACCACAACACCGCAGCTAAATGTAACTTCTGTGCGCATCGGGTGGAGAAGAGTCTCGAACCCGCATGCGTCATCGTATGCCCTACACAGGCGATTCTCGCGGGGGATCTCGACAATCCAGCAAGCAAAGTCAGCCGCGTTGTATCGACCCAAAAGGTTTCGGTGCGGAAACCGCAGAAGGGTACACAGCCCAAGTTGTATTACGTCGGGATCGAAGGAGATTTGCTCGAGCCAACGCGGATTTCGCGGAAGGACGCGTATTTCGCTTCCGACAGGCAGAATGGGAATGCTCACGCCGGGGATGCAAGCAATCTCGCTGGATCTCTAGCTCGCGAGGTCTATGACGTTCCCCATCCCGCACCCTGGGGCTGGAAGATAGCCGCCTACCTTTGGACGAAGGCGATTGCTGCGGGAGTGCTGCTGGTGGCGGCAATCCTGTCAACTCTCGGTGGCGCACCCGCAGCCACGTTGCTCAATATCATTTGTCCAGCTGTAGCCCTCGGCGGCCTAGCCGTAACGTCCGCTCTCCTCATTTCCGACTTGAAGCGTCCAGACCGCTTTTTCTACCTTATCACTAAGCCCAATTTCCGATCCTGGCTGGTTATCGGCACCTACTTCTTAATTGGTTATGGTGTGCTTGCCGGGGGATGGTTGCTGTGCGGAATTTTCGCAAGCTCGGTGCCCAGCGCGTTGCAGTGGTTCGCCGCCGCGTTTGCGGTTGCCAGCGCGTGCTATTCCGCATTTCTTTTTGCTCAGGCAAAAGGCCGCGACTTGTGGCAGAGCCCGCTTTTCCTATGGCACTTGCTGGTCCAGGCCTTCGTTGCCGGTTCGGCCACGATATTGATTGCCGCCATCTTGACGCAAGCAACGCTGGAAATTCTCAGGCCGGCAAGTTTGATTCTCTTGGTCTCTTTGATCCTAACCATGGCAATGATTTTAGGAGAGACCGCGCTGCCTCACGTGAGCGAAGACGTCAGACTTGCCACGCTGGTGCTGATCAAAGGACAACTGAGCGGACGATTTTGGGGACTGGTCGTCGGTGTTGGATTGATTGCTCCGATTGTTCTGGTTGCGCTGGGGGTAGAGTCCATCATTCCGGTCGCTGTTGTCGGCGCAGCGGCTGTACTGGCCCTCGCTGGGCTCTGGTGGTTTGAAGAACTATGGGTAAAAGCGGGACAATCCGTCCCACTCAGTTAATTCGGTATTTATGAAAGACCATCTTCCTCTCAATCCGCAAGCGCTAGACCTCGAAGAACCCGTCGGAGGGCTCGCCAGCTATCCTCCGTCCAATCAGTGGGACGACTGGACCGAATACGATCCCACGCAGTGGCCGAAGAAAGTTGAAAAGCATTACTCGCTGATTCCCACCATCTGCTTCAATTGCGAAGCGGCTTGCGGACTGTTGGCTTACGTCGACAAGGACAAGATGCGGGTGCAGAAATTCGAAGGCAATCCCGCCCATCCTGGCAGCCGCGGGCGCAACTGCGCGAAAGGTCCG
>Ga0210402_10003287_pt1 | contig 15225 bp, 14 predicted proteins | sample IncBWC7MmetaG_FD_161055 | JGI IMG/M metagenome (GOLD analysis project Ga0210402, IMG submission 161055) | Forest soil microbial communities from Barre Woods Harvard Forest LTER site, Petersham, Massachusetts, United States - Inc-BW-C-7-M | ecosystem: Environmental > Terrestrial > Soil >...
CCGCATTGAGACTGAAAATGCGCCCCTTCGGAGAAGCGAAATACATGCGTCCTTTGACGACGATGGTGTCACCTTCCATGTCGTTGGTTGGGGCGCCATCACCGGTTTCAAACGTCCACGCGACCCTCAGGCGTTTGACGTTCTTTGTATTGATTTGATCGAGCGTCGAATAGTGTGTTCCGTGCGGATTGCCGTGATAAACGGCCCAGTCCACACTAGAAGCCTGCGAGGAAGGCTCGGCGCCTGTAGCGGAAAAATGGGCCAGAGCGTTAGGCCCTTGCACCTGGCTGGAGGCGAGTAACGCACACGCCACTGCAATTGCGATTCGTTTCATTGGCTCATCCTTCGTGGCGAGCGTATTCGCGTTCGCGTCACCCGCTCTTATCCATGTTCGTTCTTGGTTCTTGCGCCGCTTACTTGCCAGCTGCGGAATGGGTTTCTTCGCTTATTCATCACGCGCGCCGACGCAAGAAAAGTACAGAGGTTTAGCGTTAAATGCAACGCGGCCTTTGCGGAGCCCCAGTTGTGTTGACGTGCCCGGCATGAAATGGTCCAGCTCCCACCGGAATGCGCAGGTGTGAAGTGCTAGCCACCCAATGGCGCGACATCGACTTCGAAAAAATGACACTCAACGTCCGCAGGTCGATTTGGCAACAGCACCTGGGGCCGGTGAAAACTGAAGAGAGCGGGAAGATGATGCCGCTTGACGATGAAATGATTGCTGACCTTTTGCGATGGCGTTCCGAAACGCCTTAAGCGGGAGAGCAGGATTGGATCTTCGCCAGCGGGCGTATGAAGGGTCGTCAACCACTTTGGCCGGAAGCTATCGAGCGGAACTACATCCGACCTGCAGCAGAACGGGCCAAAATCACCAAGCGCATCAGTTGGCACGTATTTCGCCACACATTCTCTACGCTTCTTGCCGAAAATGATGAGGATGTGAAGACCGTGCAATCGCTGATGCGTCACGCCAACAGCAACGTCACCATGAACATCTGCACCCACGCGGTCAGCAGCAAGAAGCGGCGGGCGCAGAGCAAAGTGGTGGAAATGATTCTGCCGGAAGACAAAACGACACCGGGCGCAGCGGGTGTCGCTTAATGTGTATTTTCTTGTGTATTGCGCCGATTTCCAAAAGCGGACTAACTCTTTTGAAAAGAATGGCGGGGACGACGAGACTCGAACTCGCGACCTCTGCCGTGACAGCGGCGCGGGGATTGGTTTTACAACAACTTACAAGAACGCGGGGACTGCCAAACGCCGCGCAAGTCGCACAAGACTACACGAATTGTGGGTTGGATTGTGGGTTGGGAATTCTTGGGGAAAACTGACCTGAACGCTACCTTGCACGGAAAGTGTTCGGTTTGAGATCAGCTCCGACGACCGGAACCTAGTCGTTGACTGATTACGCCCTCACATCCCACACAGAGGACTTGTGGCCCGCTTGGCTCATCTTAGTTCAACTTCCGGTTTGCCCGTCATCCAGGTGCGATCTGCTGTCTGAACGGCTGAACTTATTTGTCCGCAATGCTTTCCACCAGTACACTCTTATGGGGCGTGGGGGTGCAGACGATGGGAAAGCTGGGCAGGCTTCTTCGTTTTAGGCTGTACAGTTCGAGGACGGTAAGTTTCTTACTTGGCGTTGCGAGTTGTTTCTCTCTTGTACCTGGTGCTTTGTTCTTCGCCGAACCATCGGCCGCGCAGACTCTCACGCCGCCGCAGTACCCCGCCTTGCCGAGTGAAACGCCCACGGAAATCCAGCCCGTCACTGGTAGTTTCGATTACGCCAGGCGCGAGGTGATGATCCCCATGCGCGACAGGGTGAAGCTGCACACGGTCGTGCTGGTGCCGAAGGGCTCCAAGAACGCGCCGATTCTGTTGACACGCACTCCCTATAACGCCGACGAACTTACTACGCATATCAATAGCTCGCACCTTGGGCCGAACCTTTATGGCTATGACAACGCGACCAACGTAATACTCGAAGGCGGCTACATACGTGTGATTCAGGATATTCGCGGCAAGTATGGCTCCGAGGGCGACTATGTAATGAATCGACCGCTGCACGGGCCGCAGAATCCGACGCCAGTCGATCATGCTACCGACACCTACGACACCATCGACTGGCTGGTGAAGAACACGCCGGAGAGCAACGGTAAGGTGGGCATTCTGGGGATCTCGTACGACGGCTTTACGCCGCTGATGGCGTTAGTCAATCCACACCCGGCGCTGAAGGTGTCTGTGGCGATGAATCCGATGGTCGACGGATGGATGGGCGATGATTGGTTCCATAACGGCGCCTTCCGCGAACAGAACATGTCGTACATCTATGAACAGGTAGTGACGCGCAAGAACCAAGCCAAATGGTGGCGAAGTCACTTCGACGACTATGATGAGTTCATGGCGGCTGGATCGGCGGGGGAGTTGGGACGGCAACATGGGTTGGCGCAGAGCGGATTCTGGCGGAAGGTGATCGAGCATCCCAGTTATGACGCGTTCTGGCAGGATCAGGCGATGGATCGAATCCTTGGCGGGCAGCCGCTGAAAGTCCCGGTGATGCTGGTGCACAGCTTGTGGGATCAGGAAGATATCTATGGTGCGATAGCCGTATATAAGGCCATCAAACCGAAAGACACGAACAATGACAAAGTATTTTTGGTGATGGGCCCGTGGCATCATGGCCAGGAAATTGAGGATGCCAGCACGCTGGGCACGCTGAAATTCAGTAGCGATACGGGGCTTTATTTTCAGCGGGAAATTCTGCGCCCGTTCTTGGATCATTACTTGAAAGATGACGCGCCTGCTGCGGACGTTCCGCCGGTGAGTGCGTTTGAGACGGGCACCAATAAATGGCTCAAGCTTCCAGAATGGCCGGCGGGATGTGTGAGTGGTTGCACGGTTCGAGCCACGCCGCTGTATCTTAGCGATGGAATGAAGCTGGGCTTCTCAACGCCGCAAGCAGGTGGAAAAGCTTTTGAGGAGTATGTTTCCGACCCGGCGAAGCCAGTTCCCTACCGGGCGCGACCAATTCAACCGATGGGCTACGGCAATGGAATGACGTGGTCGGAGTGGCTGGTTGACGATCAGCGGGAAGCTTCAGGCCGTCCTGATGTGCTCACGTTTGTGACGGATGTGCTGAGTGCGCCGATGAAGATCAGCGGACAGCCGATCGCCAATCTCGTAGCTTCGACGACCGGAACGGACTCGGACTGGGTGGTCAAGCTGATTGATGTCTATCCCGACGAAGTCGCGGGGCAGCCGGAAATGGGTGGATTTCAGCTGATGATCTCCGCGGACATTTTTCGCGGGCGCTATCGCGACGGCCTGGAGACGGCGAAGCCAATCGCGGCTGGGCAACCGCTGCTGTATAAGTTCGCCATGCCCACAGCGAATCACGTGTTTCTACCGGGACATCGCATGATGGTGCAGGTTCAGTCAAGTTGGTTCCCGCTGTATGACCGAAATCCGCAGACGTTTGTGCCGAATATTTTCTGGGCCAAGCCGAAAGACTTTCGGAGCGCGGTGCAGCGCGTGTATCACACGCCTGGTGAAGCGAGTTTCATCGAGTTGCCTCTGCTCACGATGCGTTGAGGCGGGTTCGGATGAGTCCCCAGTGGAAGGGGGAGTCTGATTGCCGTTGAAATCCCGTTCTTACTCTAAACTTCCCCAGCAATGCTCCCGGGTTTTTGGGGTGAATCAGTATCCGCTTGTCCGTGTAATTCCCGGGTGCCAAATGTCGCTCTGAATTAAGTGATTGAGTTCCAGGGAGTTCTTCGCGTGGGTCAGGACTTTCGATGCCTCGATCTTGCAACCTTACGTGCCTTGTCCGGCGACAGCTCTACGACTTTACCGTTGCGCCAGATGTAGACCGGTAATCCGAGGCGGGAGTGTTCGTCGATCGCCTTTGCCACCGCGATTTTGAAAGCAATTTCAGCACGCTTTTCAAGCGGTAACCGCAGCACGTCTTTAGAAGGCTTTCTCATACGCGACCGTATCGATTAACCAGGGCTGTATAAACGCCCTTCCTTATTATACGGACTCTTTTGTTCCGCTCCAATGCAACCACTTTAGGGACTTGGCCGGAGTTGTCAAACAGCGTCCAGACATCCGCCAACTGGCGATAGTGGACCAGAAAGTTGTGCATGGATCGATCGAATCTTCGGCGGACGACCGCGGCACGTCGTGGCCGCCTCTTGAAACTCGCTCCCTAACCCTCGAAAGCGCAAGATCCACACTCTTAAGCCACAGAAAGAAGAAATGGATCTCGTAGCCTTGCACTTTCAATCGCCGAAGAAGAGGCAGGTAGGTTCGGCCCGAAAGAGTAGTCTCAAAGGCAAAGGATACGCCTCCCTGGGCAAACGACTGGATTTCCCCAAGCATTGTTCTGCCTGCTCGCAGGGCAGCAGTCTCGGGCGAAAAAGGCGCCATTCCTTGCGCGATCAAGTCAGCATTGACGAAGTTCTTGCAATCCGCATAATTGGGAAGAAATTCCCGAGCGAAAGTTGTCTTGCCGGCTCCGTTTGGCCCAGCGATGATGTATAGGTCCATGAAGGTTCCTATCCTATCGAATCCCGGGCTTCGTCGCCTTTCCAAGTCGCACTCTGAGATTTAGCACTTTGGGTACTAGAGGGGCGAGACAGTTCGCGACGGAAAGGCGCACTCCTTAAGCCCTTGGTGCCGCCGCTTCGAGTGCTACCACGATCTCCTGGAGCGTGTTGAGATTGTCCACCTGGCCAAGTGAACTCAATCTCAAAGACCCAAGAACTCCGGCGAAAGCGGCCAGACCAGCCCGTTCTCGTGCGGCCTCGGCTCGACGTAATCCTCGTTGGGCCCCCTGCATGTGGGCCAGCACTTTCTGTTGAACCTCCGGATTCTGAATATCGATGGATTCCACGCCCTCGCTACGCTTTTCAATAAGCCGCGATACATGCGTTTCCCCACCAGCTGTTCCATCTGTTCAATCTCTTGGACGATCCCGTTCCGGTGAGCACCTCCATAGCGTTGAACATTGCTGCCGTTTCCAGCAGCTGTTCCGATCGGATGGCTTCTGCCCACGCTTGCAACTGGGCCGAAGTCCCTCCAACCAGCCAGCGGGTGTCGCCCACCAAGCCAGTTGCAGAACTGTTTTTCGGTCGCTTGCGGTCATCCAGGTCAACCCAGGTTCCAGTAAAGTAATAAAGATATCGGCCGAGGCCAAGACAAGCGCAGGCCCTTTTGAAGCTCTGAGCTTCCGCACTCGTGCATGCGTTATCATCGTCGGCCCACTCTTCTCCCGTGGCGGAATGCGAGCCCAAGCCGAAGATCGTCAGCTCGCAGTCACCAGCACCTTCGCGACAATCTACTGGTCTTTGCTTCGTTCGAAATTCGCGCTGGTGTGGATGGCGTACCTGCGCGTCCAGTGCTTGGCGCAAGACAAATTGGTCGATGCTATTTTGCCGACGGGTATTTTGCCGAAGACAAACCTAATCCAATAAGCGATGTTTGCGATGGTTCTCGGACGGGACCATTATCGTTCGGCGCTTATCGTCCCCTAACATCCCCTGATTTGCTGGACGTTAGGGTGCAAGTGCTTGAAAAGAATGGCGGGGACGACGAGACTCGAACTCGCGACCTCTGCCGTGACAGCGCTGCGTGAATAGGATTTACAACAACTTACAAGACCGCGGGGACTGCCAAAGTTCGCGGAAGTCGCATAAGACATCGCATTTTGTGGGTTGGATTGTGGGTTGGGAATTTGCCATCTCGCGGGCCACCTTGTCCCGTTTTCATTGCTGCACGTCAGTTGGAAATGCACAGTTTGAGACTCGCCCTTCGAAGATCCGGAAACTACTTGTTCACTGCTGACTTCCCCGAAAGCCGACTTCGGGCCCGGAATCACTCCGGTTTTCCTATCACTCACGCCGAATTAATCGCCACCGCTCATCTGCAAACACTAGCCGACTTGTCAGTACCAATCTCGCGATGGCGCGCTGGACTGCTTCCGGATTGACGACGGTGCGTTTGTTGCCGTTCGCGTCTGGTGCCGCCATTCGCGTCTAGTGCCGAAGACGAATCCTCAATTGAAGCCACAACCTCTCGCAAGATCAACATAGCGAGAGAACCTATCGGAGCACTGAAAGTAACCCGGTTTTATTGCCGCCTTCCCGCTGGGACAGGCCGTTGAAACCTTGGCCAAACAACTGTAATAGCTATACGCAGTGCAATAGCCGTTGAGTTTCCCACCAGACACCCCGCAATATCCTTTATAGCCCCCGTAGAGTGGGCCCAGCAATTGTTCGCCTTCCACATCGACGCCGTCGGTGCTGGCAGAAGACGTTCGCTCCGCAGCAGGCGCCTTCACGGTGCCGGAGACCGGAGTCCGCTGACCCCAGCGAGAACGAAAACGATTCGACATCCCCGCAGGCATGCGGTTGCGCTGATTCCCGGCTGCCGGGCCTTGGGCAGCGGGTGGCGCGCTAGGTTGCAGCGCCGCCGCATCCACCACGCTGTAGTCGCAGCCCTCGACGCCGGGATGATTCCCGTCACACGGAATCAGCAGAACGGCGTGGTTGTTGCCATTCGCGTCAGGGCCTTCGGCGGCGATCTCTCCACGATCGTTGATTTGCTGAGCCTCCACCAACTGAATGCCGGAGTTGGGCGGAATAAGAGCATTTAGATCAACAATGGGGCCGCCATCCTCCGATAGGAATGCGAGCCCGGCCGTTCCGGCGCAACCATCACTACCAATCACTTGGCCGGACTCGTTGATCGACGTGCCTCCGGCGCAACCAGCGAGTGTTCCCAGGTCGGTCATCCGCCATTGCCCTCCACTCTTCCGCCAAAGAACCGCATCCAACGGGCCGCCGTTAACCTCCCCGAGGCCAGCAACATCTCCGTGCTCGTTGATCGCGCCTGCGACTCCATAACCTCCGTCCGGCGTTCCCAAGTCGGTCATCCCGGTGGCGGCATCCCAAACGAAGGGATGCTGGAATTCTCCCGGCACGTCGGATCCGCCGACGACCTGGCCCCGGCTATTGAGATCGTAGGGAAGAGTGCACGAGGTGCCTCCCAAGCCGCCGAGGTCTCTCATCCCATTCTTTGTATCCCAAATGAAAGAGCCGATGGTTAAGGCGAACCCGTCGCACAGGTTATCAAGGTTCGGATTGGAGCTGTTGAAGGACACCCCAACGACTTGTCCGCGTTCGTTGATCAGGCCGGCTATGGCGTCGGTTCCGGTGCCCAAAGTGCCCAAATCCTGCATCACTCCGTTTTTCCAGTAGAACGCCCGCGTTTGATATCCATAACCGGTCAACATCGAGTTGGCGTCGGGGACTGTATTCTGGGCGAATCCCACGACCTCGCCGCGGCTGTTGACGGCGTAGGGAAAGCTCAGGTATCCGCCTTCCGGCAAGGTTCCCAAGTCGGTCATGGCTCCGTGTTGCCAAAGAACCCCATGTATCTGCGGCAGCGTCCCCCCCGACAGGGGATCAGGTTGGCCGTTATCGCCAAGTCCCGTCATCAACCCGCTCGTGCTGATCCAGTTGACCTGGCTGCCTACGCCGGCGGCGAGCACGCCCAGATCGGTCGTCACACCATTCTTCATTTGGAATGCATGAGCGGCATAGCAATCCGGGAAGTCGAGACAATACGGGTCCACCGCGAGCGTGTCCGCCGCGCCGGTGAGCGTCCCACGATTGTTTAGGATTCCGGCGCGGGGTAAGCCACCTACCTGGCTCAGAAAACTCCGGGGCCCGCCTAACGTGCCAGGGTCAATGACCTGGTAGTGATGGTATTGATGGTGGTGATCTGGTTTAGTTTTATTTTGCGCGGCCAGCGAAACTGGCACCGCCACAGCGAACAGCGTCATTGCGATGATGCGCGTCCATGTTTTGGAATTCATTGTTTTTCTCCTTGTAGTTTTGCCGCGTTGCCGCTGGGGGAAAGTAAGGGACTGTTTTTCAGCCCCGCCGCTACGGTTCTACGCAGTTCGTAATGCCGCCCCCGATGTTCGTGAGTGCGCCTCTGGTCGCCGGGAATTGCGGGCTGCACAGCACGTCCGTGCCTGCGAGGTTTCCGGTAATGGAGGTACCGCCGGTGAAGAGTGCGAAAGACAGGTCTGCCACCACGACTCCTGCTCCGCCATTGGCGTTTACCGCGCCCGGGCAGTGCTCGTCGCTCAGATGGCAGTAAACAGAAAAAGCGCACAAGTTGTTTTGCTATTCACGTTTCCCCCCCCAGATTCGACACGAGTGTGTCGTTCAGAGGAAGAGTGGTTGAACACACGAGAAACGTGACAGCTTTGCTCAAGAAATACGCGAGGGTCTGGTGTTGGGGCCATTTCCGCCGAAATTCGACTGTGCCGAGGTATAATCCGCCGCGACGGCGAAGGGGGTTGGTCTGTCACCCGACACTAGTGCAGCACAGCCGCGAGCTCTGGCCGAAAGAATCCGGCAGGGCGATGCTTCGGCGGAGACGGAGCTGGTGCATGAGTTCTCCCATCGCATTTTCGTCATGGGCGTCGTGCGCACCCACGACCGGGAAGCAGCGCGCGAGTTAGTGCAAGATGTTCTGATCGCAGTCATCGGTGCGCTGCGCAAAGGTCAACTGCAGGACGCCGATAAGCTGGCTGCTTTCGTCCACGGCACAGCCCGGAATCTGATCAATAACCAACTGCGCACTGCAAGCCACACACCGCGTCTGGAGTCCCTTCCCGACGATCTGGCGCAGGAAGACCTGGTCGAGCAACTCGAAGACGCCGAGCGAGGACGACTGGTCCATCAAGCGCTGGAGCGTCTAGGGCGGCAAGACCGGAAGATTCTGCTGATGACTTTGGTCGAGGGCTGCAAGCCAGGGGAGATCGCCGCAACCCTTGGCCTGAGCTCGGAGGTGGTGCGCGCGCGCAAGCTGCGCGCCTTGAAGAAAGTCACGGATCTTATCGAGAAGAAGCTGTCACGAACCTAGGCAAATTTGCCACATAGTTATAACGCGATGAACTGTAAAGAAGTGGAAGAACGAGAGATTCTGGAGGAGTACCTGCTTGACCGGTTGACTGAGCCGGACCGGGAGGAATTCGAGAAGCATTTCTTTGAATGCGCCTCGTGTTTTTCCCAGCTCCAGACCAGACTGGCGGTGCAGGCGGAGTTGCAGCGACACCCGGCCATGCCGGCCCGGGCGCGGGGCGCCGGTTTCCGCGTCGCGTGGGCCTGGACGCCGGCATTCGTGACGGTCGCCCTGCTTCTGGCGGTGGGAGTCTGGTGGTATTCGGCGCAAAAGCGTACGCCTTCGCAGCAGGCTTCCTCGTCGCCAGCGACTGCGAGCCCGGAAGTATCCCTACCATCTACGCCACCCACGTCGACAGCGCCTTCCCTGGAGGCATTGGCCCGCGTCGAACCACCCCCATATTCAGAAATTGTCCTCCGCGGCGCGGAAGATAAAGGACACGAAGCCTTCCGCACGGCGATGCAGAACTACTCGAAAGAAGATTACGCAAAGGCTATTCCCGGTTTGCAAACGGCGGTGAAGGCCAACCCGCAAGCCGCGAGCTTCAACTTTTATCTCGGCGCCTGTTATTTACTGGCAGATCGGACCGACCCAGCCATCGTGTACCTCCGCAAGACTATCTCTCTCGGCAATCCCGCATACTCAGAATCAGCGCACTTTTATCTCGCAAAGGCCTACTTAAAGAAGAAAGACGTATCTGCCGCGGAAGAAGAACTACACAAAACTGTGCAGCTCCATGGCAGCCGGGCAACCGAAGCTGAGGAGATCCTCCGGGAACTTCGCAAGTGAGGATCGGGCTGTGCTTGTGCGGGAGGTAGCGAATCATGAGTGCTCGACTCGTCCGCGTCTTGGCCTTTCTGTTGGCATGTTGCATATTTCCGCGCCAGGCGAGCGCTGCTGTCGCTGAATCCTCCGAAACAGCACCAGCAGCCACCGAACCATCCGGGCCCACACCGTCGACAGCAGTTCAGAAGATTGTGGATGAGGCGAGCCGCATGGCCGAGGCCAAGCAGTCGTCTGACTCGCTGAAAGCGGCGGACCAAGCTCTCGAAGCAGCCCGGCAAACCAACGACACAGTCGGCGAAGCTTTCGCGCAGCAGGCGCGAGGAAAGGCTCTGAAGGATCTCCAGCGCCCGAAGGAAAGTCTGTCAGCGTGGCGGGATGCGCATCAAATATGGGCGCGAACCGGCAACACGCCGGAGCAGATCGTGGCCATGACACGGGAAGCCTTGCTCTGCGCCGAAGACAACAAGAGCGAGGAAGAACGCCTGTTCGCCGAGGCTTTGGCGATGGCGAAGAAAGAAAGTCCGCGCCCCGCCGCGCTCGCTCAGGCGCTGTATGACGCCGGGTATGCCATTGGAATCCAGGGTCCCATGCCGCCAGCGATCCAATACTTCCTGGCGGCTCTGGCCATCAGGGAAAAACTGTCACCTGAGTCGGCGAAAGTGATCGAGACATTGAACGCTCTCGGCAAAGCAGCGAACCACGAAGGATTCCTTTTCGGAGACACGAAGTCTCTCGAGGTTGCGAAAGGCTATCTCACCAGGGCGCTCGAAATCGAGCAGCGGGTCGCCCCGGATTCGTCTCTGTCGGTTGAAACGCTGACCCTGCTCGGTAAAAACGATACCCGAACCACCGGCACAGCCATCGAGCGCGGCAACGACCAGTCTGCCGCAAGACAGCACTATCTCGCGGCTTTGCAGATTCAAAAAAAACTCGCGCCCGGCGGATCGGTGGAGGAAGCGGGCATCTTGGAAAAAATCGGCGACCTCGAATTGGCACTAACTGATTTGGCCGCCGCGCATGAACACCTTGCCGAGGCCGTCGCCGTGGTGGAGAGAGTCGCCCCAGATTCTGCGACGCTCGTTTGGTGTATCCAGGATTTGGGCCTGGTCGAGAAGGGAGAAGGGAACCTTTCCGACGCTCGCGACCACTTGCAGCGTGTGTTAGCTCTCGAGGAAGACCGGCATGAATTTTTGGGATCGTTTTTGATGAATCTTGGAGCGGTCGCTGCCGACCAATACGATTTTTCCGCCGCTCGCGATTACCTTGAAAGAGCGCTGGCTGCATTCACTAAGACGCTTCCCAATTCGACTGGAGTCCTCATTACGCTTGAAAATCTGAGTTCCGTATTCGAGAAACAAGGGGACTTGGCGGCCGCCCTCGACTATGGCCGGCGGGCGCTTGCCAGTGCGGAAAAGAAATACAAGGACAAGGAATCCGGCATCGTCGCTGCGGACTTGATCCAGGTCGGGAACATATTACGCGAACAAGGCAATTTCAGTGCCGCAGCCGAGCACTATCACCGGGCGCTCGACATGTATGAAAAGTTGACTCCGGGGTCCCTGAATGTAGCGGATAGTTTGCGGAATCTCGCCGAATTGGAACGCGCGAGAAAGAACCCAAGCCTAGCGATGGAATACGATTTGCGCGCTCTCCAGGTAGGTCAGAAATCCTGCCCGAATTCCTGGTGCATGGCGGGGATACTGAACGACCTCGGAGAAATGGCTTATGAGCAGGGCGACCTCAACAACTCCGAGAAGTACCTGCGCCAGGCCGCCTACATGCGAGAAAAGGGTCTCGGTCCGACGCACCCAGACTTGGCGCGCACTCTGAATGACCTCGCGCTTACCGAGGCGGCCTTGGGGAGAAGGTCAGACGCCCTTGCGATGGCACTGCGGGCGGAAAGTATCGGCGCCGCTCACTTGCGCGTGTCGGTACGGACTCTCTCCGAGCGGCAGGCGCTCGCCTACGAAACGATCCGGGCTTCCGGACTGGACCTCGCTCTCACTCTCACCACCGACCGTGCCAATACGCCCTCGGCTCGCAGCGAAGTCTTCGATTCCGTGGTCCGCTCACGGGCCCTGGTCTTCGACGAACTGGCCGCCCGACATCGTTCCGCTTATGGAAGCGGGGACGCCGAGGTGGCACAACTGGCCTCGCAACTTTCATCCGCGCGTGCCCGGCTGGCAACATTGGTGTTCCGTGGCGCTGGGGACATGAAGCCTGAGGCGTATCGAAACCTGCTGGAAGAAGCCAGCCGAGGAAAAGAAAAGGCCGAACGGATGCTGGCCGAGAAAAGCGCTGCTTTCCGCCAGGAACAGGCGCGGACGCAACTCGGACTGAAAGAAATCGCTGCCGCTTTGCCGCCAGGCTCCGCTCTGCTGGCATTCATCCGCTATGCTAAGCGCGACCTCCCAAAATCTGGGGTCAACAAAGTCGCTTCAGAGCAGGTTCCTTCCTACGCAGCATTTGTGCTTCGCGCCGGAAAGCAGGAACCTGATTTCGTGCCTTTGGGAGCAGCCCGCGAGATCGAGAGTTTGTTGACCGCCTGGCGAAGTGACATCGCGCTGCAAACTGAGGCGGTCAACATCTCCGCAAGAACAAGCGAGGACGCCTATCGGCGCACCGGCGCATCGCTGCGACGAAAGATTTGGGATCCCCTCGTGCCTCGACTCGGGGACGCCAGGGAAGTATTCGTCGTTCCGGACGCTGCTCTGCACCTGCTGAGTCTGGCATCGCTGCCGGTCGGCAACTCGCAGTATCTGGTCGAAACCAAGCCGTTGATCCACTACCTTTCTACGGAACGGGACTTGGTGCCCGCGCCATCTCGCCGCGGCGAGGGGATTCTGGTGGTAGGCAATCCGGCTTTTGATCAGGTCGGCACGCTTGAAACGGCCTCAAATCAGCAATCCGCCCGAACCGGTACGACGAGCGGCACACCGAAAGCTCTCTTGCGCGGAACGCGCTCGGCTTGCGGGACGTTCCAGACTCTGCACTTCCCTGCTTTGCCCGGTTCCCAGCAGGAGGCGGAGAATATTTCTGCTCTGTGGAAGCAAGCCGCGGGAGAAGGCAGCCAAACCCTGAGGGGCGCGTCGGTTCAGGAAAGTAGCAACTTGCTGCAAATGACCGGTGCCAACGCCAGCCCGGAAGCATTTGTGCAGCTCGCCCCGGGAAAGCGGGTACTGCATCTCGCCACTCACGGATTTTTTCTGGAAGGCAGCTGCCAGTCGGCAGTGCAACTAGGATTGGATAGTCACAAGCAGGATGAAAGCTTCTTACCGGCAACCACCGAAAACCCTTTGCTGTTGTCGGGACTGGCGTTCGCCGGGGCGAACCGTCGAGGCTCGGCAAAGGCTAACGAAACCGATGGGATTCTTACTGCGGAAGAGATTGCCGGGATCAATCTGGAAGGCGTGGACTGGGCGGTACTCTCCGCCTGCGATACCGGAGTGGGCGAAATCAAAGTGGGAGAGGGAGTTTTCGGGCTGCGGCGGGCGTTCCAAGTGGCCGGGGCCAAGACTGTCATCATGAGCTTGTGGCCCGTGGAGGATGAAACGACTCGGCAATGGATGGGAACGATGTACCGCGAGCATTTTCTCAACGGGAAGGACACTGGGGAATCGGTACGTGCTGCAAGCTTACAGATTCTCCGACAACGTCGGGCAAAGAACCAGAGCACTCATCCGTTTTACTGGGGGGCTTTCATCGCGGTTGGAGACTGGCACTAATTGCTCTGCTTGTGAGAGACATCCGAGGGCAAATGCAAGGACCTTTCCGCGATGTTTACTTGCCCTTCACGTTCTGTGTGCTCTGGGTACTCCACTCACCAGAGCCGTCTACGGCCAACGTCGGCTCCAGTGGCCCGTATGTGCCCCCCACCCGGTATTGTGAATGAGTGCGGCTAAGCGGAAGTTATGCTTCGAGACTCACTCTCAACGACGCTGTCACAGAAGTTTCTCTTTTGGGAAGTCTGCCATTGACAATCGCTGAAATTCCTCCCGATTGAGCGGCAAAGCAGAAGTTGGCTGTGTTTTCGGGATTTCGCCCTTCCCTCCCCTACCATTCGGCGCGATGCTTGAAGATTCTTCTACGCCGCAACGGCGGCGCGGGAGGACAAAGATGCAACGTGGATGTATGAAACGACGCAGTCGCAAACGAGGCCCTGATGTCTGGCAGTTTCGCTGGTCTGAGACCAGCCTTGACGGCAAGCGCCTTTACCACAAGAAGATCGTCGGAACAGTCGAGCAATGCGCTGATGAGAATGCTGCCCGCCGCGCCGTAGTAGGGCTGGTCTCAGAAATCAACACGGATGCCCGATCAAGGAATTCTGGCGTACTGACTGTTGCTCAACTCTGTGACCACTTCGAACAACGCGAACTCGTAAAGGAAAACACGTGGCGCAGTCACGCGACGAAGAAAATCTACAAAGCTTACTTGAGCCGCTGGATTCGCCCGCACTGGCAGGAATACAAGCTTGCCGAGGTTAGAACGATACAAGTCGAGTCCTGGCTTCGCGGATTGCCACTAGCAAAAAGCAGTTGTGCCAAAATCCGAAACCTGATGTCCGTCCCCTTTAATCACGCCTGCCGGTATGAGTTGTTTGACCGCAACCCAATCTATCTCGTCCGTCAGAGCGCCAAACGCCGAACACCACCCGCCGTTCTGTTGCCCTCCGAAATCAAGGCGCTCATCGACGGCCTAGCACTTCGAGAACGCGCATTAGTCCTTCTTGCCGCATCAACCGGGTTGCGGCAGAGCGAGATATTCGGCTTAAAGTGGGGTGATATCGACTTCGAGCGAGGCACGATGAACGTCATCCGTTCCATCGTGTACGGAGTGGTAGGCCCGTGTAAGACCGAATCATCGCAAAAGCCTGTGCCAATGCATCCGACTCTCGCGAACGCTCTGATGCAGTGGAGAAGACGTTGTGCCTACATCAAGCCCGAGGACTGGGTTTTTGCAAGCAAGCGCTATCAGGGCCGAAGACCCTACTGGGGTCAGGCGATCTTGCGCAAATACATACGTCCCGTAGCGCAACGAGTCGGAATTCAGAAGCGATTTGGATGGCATACGTTTCGGCACAGCTACTCGACCCTGCTGCGAAGCGTGGGGACTGAGTTCAAGGTGATGCAAGAGCTGCTGAGGCATTCATCGTTCCGCTCTACGTTGGATGTTTACACGCAGGCAGTAACGCCCGCGAAGCATGCAGCGCAGGCGGCGGTAATGTCGCTGATCTTTTCTTCCGATAAGTCAGGAGGGGCACTCGTTGCTGGATAGGAAACTGCGGGTCGCTGAAATGGGGCACAAAAAGGGCGCGAAACGTGTCCTTTTTGCGCCCTTGATGGTTTCAATAAAATCCGCCTAACTGCTTTGGAATGAATGGCGGGGACGACGAGACTCGAACTCGCGACCTCTGCCGTGACAGGGCAGCGTTCTAACCAACTGAACTACGTCCCCACTTGC
>Ga0210402_10003289_pt1 | contig 15221 bp, 10 predicted proteins | sample IncBWC7MmetaG_FD_161055 | JGI IMG/M metagenome (GOLD analysis project Ga0210402, IMG submission 161055) | Forest soil microbial communities from Barre Woods Harvard Forest LTER site, Petersham, Massachusetts, United States - Inc-BW-C-7-M | ecosystem: Environmental > Terrestrial > Soil >...
CGCGCTCCACCCGCGCTGCCGCGCGAAACAGTTCATTGGCCTGTTCTACGCAAGCCGTGCAGCGGTTTGCTCAGGCTCTCGGAATGACAAGGAGCGTGTCCATGGGCCAAGGTGACTCGAAACCGCTCTAGCAGGGAAACATCGAATGAAAATAAGCGCGCCAAAAACAGCCGCCTTCGGTGCGACGTTGCTTGCCATTTTGCCGGGCTCTTCGCGGGCCAACTGGTGGGATTACTATGTCATCATCCAGGCCGGGGGACAGGTGCAGGATGTTTCGCGCATTGAAAACGAGGCTGGGCAATACGTGCAGAATTTGAACAAACTAAACCTGATAAATTCCTCGGTCGGCAGCGCCCGGGAAAAATTTGTGGCCTGGCAGGCCATGGAAAAAACCATCGGCGATGGAAGTGGCGTGCCGGCCTACGTCCCAAACCAAGTTGCGGCCTCGGCAAAAATGCAGCAGGAAATATCCCGCTATGCGGAAAACCTTCCGCAGACCCCGGAGGGTGACCGCCTGCGGGATTACCTGCAAAGACAACGCCAGCGCGACCAGGTGATCCAGGCCTACTCTGCACGGCTCCGGGCCCAGGCCCGGGCGGCGGGACAATCTTCGCTTACCCTCGAACGGTGCGCGGCCTTGGGCAACTCCCTGGCCAATCTCGGTTACGACAACCGGCTCCTGCAGATCAACGAAGCGGCAGAGTCCAATTCCATGAAGAGCATGGAGCGGGAAGGCCAACTGAAAATGCGCGAGTACCGCCTGTTCCGCCAGGAGTCCGATGCAGCCTGGGCACAAAAATGAAAACGATATTTTTTGTTTTTCTATATACAATCTGCGCCCCGGTGGCATGGGCGCAGGTCAACCAATCAACGGCGCTTGGCCAGATCGAGCTGGCCGAACTGGAACGGGGCAACGTCGATCCATCCAACAACGTCCTGGAGCAGCACATCGCCAACTACAAAGACTCCAATGGCGGGCCGATGCTCGCAAAAATCGGGGTGCAGTTGGGCAATATCATTCGCAACACCTATGCCGGCCTCTTGATGACCGTGATCATGACCTTGATGGTCGGTGCCAGCTGGCTCCATGCGATGCGCGAACAAGCCGCCTTTGGTGAGCTGGCGGCATCCCTCGCCTTGAAATTTATCATCGGCATCGCCGTGTTCCACCTGCCGTCCCTGGTCTACGGGGTGGGGATGACGGTGAGGGATTTGGGCGCCATCATGGCAAAAATGGCTTTTACCAGCCCATCGGCGGGACCGGCCTTGAGCCAAATGAGCATCACCGGATCACCCGAGTCGCTGGGTTTTGAGCGCGTTCGCGCCACGGCCATCGACCGTGCCATCCAGGATTTGGGCCAGCCGATGAACGGGGTGGGCGCCAATGTCGCCTACCTTCTTTACGACCAACTGGTCGCGCGCGCCGTTTCCCTCGCCGGCTCGGCCGGTGCCAGTACCGCGGCCGATCTCGGGCTGCAGACCGCCGGCAAGCAGGGGACTGCCATTGAGAAAAGCCGCATTATTAATGCAAATCTTTCGAAGCTCCTCCAGAATCTCGACCGCGCGGATCAGGCTGATTCATTTGTTTACAAGGCCTACCGGGTGGGACCGGACGGCCTGCCGGATACACAGGCCGGCGCCGATGGAGGGAATTTCGACAACCGGAAGTCGGATGGAATGAACGCATTGCAGAATGACATCGACGCCTCTACCATCGCTATAACGACGGCGACGCTGCACTACTGGCTTGGCGAGGCGGAGGACATTCGGAAGAATTTCGAACAACAGGCGGAGCAGGGCAGGATGCCGTCCCAGGCGGCTTATGCGGCTGCCTATCGGTCGGCCCTCGCTGACTACGGCAATTTGGTCTATGTTCGCACGGGCGGCTTCATCAAAAAAACCTTCTGGGAGAACCTAAGTTTCTCCTGTGGTGCCACGGGCGGGGTGAATTGGTCGTACATCGGCAATTACAGCGACAACGACCGCCAGGCCATTGGCGTCGCCCAGAAAAACCTTTCAACCTGGTATGAGAACACCACGGGCCGGCCGGCCGCCAGTTTTTCCCCGGCACCTGCGGCCGATAACAGGGAAAAGGAGTTTTCGAAAGCCGTCATCGACACGTTGGCCTATTGCCGGGATCAGGTCGTCACCCGGGGCGCGATGTATGTGTTCGATCTCATCATTGAGGTCTACGTCTTTGTCATCTGGCTGGCTTATCCGCTTTGGTTTTACAAGGGGACGGAGAAGGCGTTCACCGGCGCGCTGAATATATTCACCGTGGCCTGCCTGACCCCCGCGGTCTTCACGCTTCTTTTCGTCATCTGGGACGCTTTTGTCGGGTTCATGATCTATTGGTGCAATGGCGGGGCCATTGCTTCTTTATAGAGTATTTTTGCTTTAATCGGCCCTCTTCGCATGCCTTTGCGACACATCTATTATTTTGTCGTTCCGAGCCGAGCGAGGAATCTCTGCGGCTCTTATCGATTTCCATTTCGGAGGTTTCTTGCTCGGCCGCCAATGAACTCACGCCAATTGTTGTCGGACTTTGGCGCGGCAGCGCCGGTAGGGTCCGCTCACCGAGCGGCCCGCGGCCCGTTGGGTCAACGGGCCCTACCTGCCAACCGTTCGTCGGCACGTCTACGCAAGCGGCGCAGCGGCTTGCGTAAGGCCTCGGAATAACAATTTCACCTGTCATGGGTCTATTAAAACCGAAAAAGCTCCAGTCATGTTCCCGCTTCCTGTGATTGCTTTTTTAACCGGCATGCTTGTTGCGGCTGCGTACTCGGCCCTTGTCGTTATATTTTGGGGCGTTGTCTATATTATTGGCTGTGTTCTCATCGTCGTTAAGTCCCCTAAAATTTGCAAAGGGATCTTTGCCGGTTCGTGCAACCTGGGCTTGATGGTCGGCGGCGCCCTGACGGCTGTCACCTCGGCGGCGATGGGCATGGGAAAGCTTGGTGTGGCCATGGGAGCATTCGGCGCTGGAAGGATTGGACAGGCTGCAAGCACGGTATTTGACGTCCCTCTTCCAGGGGGTGGCGCGGCCAAGCCCAAGCCGTTGCCCAAGCGTCCGGGCGATGAACCCGCATCCGGCGGTGCCAGCCAGCCAGGCATGGGACAACCGCCGGCCTCCATGGAGGCAATTCTCGCCACGGGTGGGCCAACCACAAACCATCAGGCGATGGGTGGCGTCTTGCGACGCCTGGCGAGGTGCAAAACTGTCCGCCCCAGGCCAGATTGCAATGACCCGTGATATTAGTGAATGGTGAGGCCAAAGCCAGGCTGAACGAGGAAAGGATTGGCTGCCGCGATGTGGCTCATGCTGAGCCCGTTGAAGGTGGCTGACCCGTTTCCGGTGTAAGTGTAGAATGCTTCCCCGAGGTGGGGTGAGGAGAACCTGGATGTAGTCGTGTTATCCAAGCCGGTGGTATCGATAATTATGCTGTTGAAGACGATATTGTTAAATCCGCCACCGTAGCCCATCTGGATGGCGTCACGTTGCGTATCGACGATATCTATGTTCGTGAAGGTGACATTCTGGATGCCTGTATTGGTGGCTTGCAGGTCAATGGCTCCACATTCACCGTTGTAAACATCATGGCTGGTGCCGCAGTTCACGATGGTTGTGTCGGAGAATATAATACCCGAATTGTTCTCAAAATGGTACCCCGGGAAGGTGGTGTTCATCCGGATGCCCGGGCACATGAAACAATCCTTGATGTAGTTGTATTGTGCCTTGTGGCCGGAGCCTCCGAAGAACGCGATGCCGCTCGCGCGCCAATTGTTCTCAATCGTATTGTGCAGGTAGGAATTATTGACCTCCATCGGCGCGCCATTGGTGGAGTCGGGCCAGCACGCCAGCGCGTCGTCCCCGTTGTTCCTCAGGCTGCAGTTTTGCACGGTGCTGTTCTTCGTGCCCTGGCAGAAGTTGATGCCATCGGCCAGGTTGTTGCGCACCCGGCCGTTGGAAATCACCAGGCCATCGGCCACCCACACCGGCTGGTGGGCATAATCGGCGACCCAGAAACCGCACTCGAAATGCTCTTCCCAGAAGTCATGAACCCTGGAATTGGTGCCAAAGTTATCCATAAAGGCTTTGTAGACGGCGTTCTGGTTGTAGCGGGAGCGCAGGGACGAGTTCATGTAGACGTTGCTGAAATCCAATGAGCCCGATACCCGGAAGGAGATGCCGCCCCCGGCGACATTTGGGTTGGTGAATTTGAGGTTCGTATACCAGATACCGGCTCCCGTTATGGTAATGTTAGAAATGGGATTCCCGACCGAACCGATGATCCACATGCTGCTCAGGTTGTACGTGCCGGGGGGTATATAGAGGCTCCTCCCCGAAGAGGCTGCCGCGGATACGGCAGCATTGAATGCACCCAGGCAGTCCGTGCTGCCATTGCCCACGGCGCCGAAATCGGTGACCGAAACAGAGTTTGCCGGTTGTCCAATCGCGGCTGGAACGGGTTCGATTTCCAGGAAATCGACGCCATATTCCAGGCCATCGCCGTTGGTTTTCTGGATGCGGATCCTGTCGCCCGGCTGAAGCGCCGTGGGAAGCTTCCAGTGCACTTCGTCGAATTTGAAGGCGGCTTGCCCGCCGTTGGGAGCATCCTGCGGTTGGTCGCTGCCGATGGCGAAGTACTGCCACGAGTAATATGAGGTCAAGTTGACGGTTTGGACTTTCGTGCCATTGACAAAGCAATCCAGCGAACCGTTCAACCCCATGCCGTTGCTCGAGTCAGGCATGGTGAAGCGCATATCCACGCCCGCCCCGCCGCCACCCGCACCGACGATCCATTCAACGTAGGAGCCATTCGAGGGCAGGCCCACGTAGGCCTGGTTGGAGGCTTCCGCCGCGATCTGCGAATAGTCGAAGTTTTGATCGGTGTGCAAGCTAGCGCCGCCGCCGTAGGCCCCGTCTTCCGATTCATACCTCGTGTAAGGCACGGCCGCGCCCCGTCCGCTTGAAGTCGTCGCTTGGAATGCGGCGCTGATCGAATGATTGGCCTGCACGTTCGGAAAATTGTAGGAGGTGATGGCACCCTGGTTCGCACCGTCCACCGTCACACTGGATACATTGTAGCCGGTGTTGGGTGTAATCGTGAACAATTTGCTGGCGCCTTGGTTGACCGGGACACTGCCAGACGGACTGATCGATCCGTTCGCACCGGCACTGGCAGCAATGGAATAGATCGTGGAACCGCCGCCGCCCGAAGTCGCGAAGCTAAGGTAGTTGATGTTCCAGTTAACGTTGTCCTCAACCAGGGTCAGTACCTGTTGGCCTGCAGGCAGCGTGACGCTGGCTGTCACGGTGGTCCAGGCTTGGTAGCCGCCGGTGGCGGGAACAGTGACGGAACCGCTCAGGTTCGCGCCTGAAGAGTTCGAAAGATGGAAGGCATCCGTTACCGCGTTCGGACTGGCCACGCGCAAGCTGACGGTGTAAGTCCCGGCCGTGGCCACATTGACGGTATATTTAAACCACTGGCCGCCAGTGGTCCAGCCCAGGTCATAGCCGCCTCCTGTGTCGGAAGTCGTTTCCAGATCAACGCCGTTGGAACGGTAGCTGTTTCCTGTCCCATTGATTGAAGTGACATTGTAGGCGACGCCTTGGCCACCGGTGTCATAGTTTTCGGCCTGGATCGTGCCAGGAATAGCCGCAGGACTTCCACCGTAGGGCGCTTCACCGCCGCCCGAAGCCGCGAAGCTAAGGTAGTTGATGTTCCAGTTAACGTTGTCCTCAACCAAGGTCAGTACCTGTTGGCCTGCAGGCAGCGTGACGCTGGCTGTCACGGTGGTCCAGGCTTGGTAGCCGCCGGTGGCGGGAACAGTGACGGAACCGCTCAGGTTCGCGCCTGAAGAGTTCGAAAGATGGAAGGCATCCGTTACCGCGTTCGGACTGGCCACGCGCAAGCTGACGGTGTAAGTCCCGGCCGTGGCCACATTGACGGTATATTTAAACCACTGGCCGCCAGTGGTCCAGCCCAGGTCATAGCCGCCTCCTGTGTCGGAAGTCGTTTCCAGATCAACGCCGTTGGAACGGTAGCTGTTTCCTGTCCCATTGATTGAAGTGACATTGTAGGCGACGCCTTGGCCACCGGTGTCATAGTTTTCGGCCTGGATCGTGCCAGGAATAGCCGCAGGGCTTCCACCGTAAGGCGCTTCACCGGATTGGATCCCCGGGGGCGTGATTGAGTATTGCAGCGTGCTGTCATTGAACTTGAACACGTAGTTCCCCGCCGCGGCTGTCGTGTAATTGATGTTGGCCGCGTTTGCCGCGCCCACACCGGGAGTGCCACTGACGCCCCAGTTCTGGCCTGTCGTCCAAAGCCCCGATGCATCGTACTTGTACTGGTACGCTGTGCTCGCCGGCAGCGAAACCGTTGCCTGCCAGGTGTTGTTTGCCACGAGCGTCATTGCCGTGGTGCCCCAGTTATTCATGGTGCCCCGGAGGTACATGGCCGGGTAATTGGACGAACCGCGGGCAACGACTGAGGCAAATAGCGCGGTGAGGAAACCGCCTGCGAGAAAGCCTGTGCGTTTAAGCCGGCTGGGCCGGGCCTGATTTAGGGATAAACGAAGCGTTTTCATTGGGTGGGGTGGGGTCTGCATCTTCCAAAGATGCTCAAATGAACGGGATGATCGCCAAAGCAGCCTGCAAAGTGTGCAGCCAAGGCGAAATCCAGATGGCCAAACGAGGAGGGGCTAGTTGGGGGGCAAAAAGCTCAGAGGGGCAGCAAACGGGGCAAAGCAGAGCGAGCTTCTGTTAGAAAACGTAAAATAAGTCGCCCTGAAAAGTCAATTCAGTATGTATGCTAGTCACTATTGATGTTGTGCTTACAACTAAATTGCATTTAGTCTGAGTGAACAAAACTCCCTCGCGGGCAAAAAATTAGCACGCTTTTGACGATTTTTCCTGCGCTCGGAATGGCCCCAGCAGGCTGTCGAATTTTGTCCTCCAACCTGCCAAAGGAAAACGGCTGCGCCGTTTTAATGGATAGAAAAGCGGTGATAAATATTATCGGAAGCCAATCTGCCCACCAACGCCCCGTTCAGGACTTTCCTGAACGCTCGAACCTTTTGCGTTCGGTCGCGCTGAGGATGCGTTTGCGCAGGCGCAGGTTCTTTGGCGTCACTTCCACGAATTCGTCCGAGGCGATGTATTCGATCGCTCGTTCGAGGGAAAGTTTCGAGGCCGGGATGAGTCCGGTGGCCACGCCCGAGCCTTGCGAACGGAAGTTGGTGAGCGCCTTCGCGCGCACCGCATTGCATGAGATGTCCTCGTTGCGCGGATTTTCACCCACGATCATGCCTTCGTAAACTTCCTCGCCCGGGCTGACAAAGAGCTTGCCGCGTTCCTGCACCATCTCGAGGGCATAGCCGGTGGTCGTGCCGGCTTCCGTCGCCATGATGGTGCCGGTCAGGCGCGTGAGCACCTCGCCGGCATAGGGGCCGTATTCCTTGAAAAGATGGCTGAGCACGCCGCGGCCGCTGGTGGCGTTGACGACGTCGATTTCCATGCCGATGAGCCCGCGGGTGGTGATGGTGGCCTCGATCATGGTCGAGTGGGACAGCTTCTCCATGTTCGTGAGCTGGCCTTTGCGGTTGGCGAGGTTCTGCATGATCGTGCCGACGCATTCGTCCGGCACTTCGATCCAGACGGTTTCGAAGGGTTCGAAGCGTTTGCCCTCGACCGTTCTCTCGATCACGGTCGGTCGCGAGACGAGGAGTTCGAAACCCTCGCGGCGCATGGTCTCGACCAGCACGGCGATCTGCATGGCGCCGCGCGCCTTGACGTTGAAGACGCCGGCCTTGTCGGTGTCGTCAACCTTGATCGAGACGTTGGTCTTGATCTCGCGGTGGAGGCGTTCGCCGAGCTGGCGCGAGGTGACGAGCTTGCCTTCGCGGCCGACCAGCGGGCCGTCGTTGACGCAAAACTGCATCTCGAGGGTCGGCGGATCGATCTCGGTGAAGGGCAGGGGATGGGCGTCCTCGGTGAGGGCGATCGTGTCGCCGATATCGATGTCTTCGAAGCCGGAGATGCCGACGATGTTGCCGGCTTCGCCGGTCGGCGCCTCGGCGGTGCCGAGGCCGGTGAACTCAAAAATCTTGGTGACCTTGGCGCGCACGCGTTTGCTGTCGGAGTTGCGGATGACAAAAACCGGGTCGCCGACCTTGACGGTGCCACCGAGGATCTTGCCGACGGCGATGCGGCCGACGTAGTCGCTCCAGTCGATGTTGGAGACGAGCATGTGGAACGGCTCGTTGGGCTTGGCAAAAGGAGGCGGAACGTGGTCGAGCACGGTTTGAAAAAGGGGCGTCATGTCCTTCTTTTCCTCGCCGAGGTGGTACATCATGTAGCCGTCGCGGCCCGACCCGTAGACGACCGGGGCGTCGAACTGTTCCTCGGTGGCATTGAGCTCCATGAGGAGTTCGAGGACCTTGTCATACATTTTTGCCGGCTCGGCATTGTCGCGGTCGATCTTGTTGATGACGATCACGACCTTGAGGCCGTGGGCGAGGGCCTTGCGCAGCACGAAGCGCGTCTGGGCCTGCGGGCCGTCGTAGGCGTCCACCAGCAGCAGCACGCCATCGACCATGCGCAGTGCGCGCTCGACCTCGCCGCCGAAGTCGGCGTGGCCGGGGGTGTCCACGATGTTGATCGTCTTGTCGTGCCAGTGGACGGAGGTGTTCTTGGCCTTGATCGTGATGCCCTTTTCTTTTTCCAGATCCATCGAGTCCATGGCGCGTTCGACGACCTGCTGGTTGGCGCGGTAAACTCCGCCTTCCTTGAGGAGCTTGTCTACGAGGGTGGTTTTCCCATGGTCAACGTGGGCGATGATGGCGATATTACGGATGTTCTGGTTCATGGCTAAACAGGCGGAAAATTGAGGAAAAGCTAAAGAAAGTGCGCGTGTGTTGCGCCGAACGCAAGGCCGAAGGTAGGCGCCGGGCAATTGTAACATGGAGGCCCCAATGTAGCCGGCTAAATTTGAAAAACAAAAAGGCCGGCTCAAGGGCCGGCCTTTTGCACAAAAACGTTTTTCAGTGCGCTTACTGCACCGTGACAGGGATGGTCACGGTGCCTGCGCCGTAGCCCTTGAGCACCAGGCTTCCGTTGCCGGAGCGGCCGCCTTGCACGGTGACCGTGACGCTGGAGCTGCCGGCCGGCACGACGACTTCGGGCATGATGACGCTGTCGGGTACGTCCGTGGTCACGTCGAGCAATAGTCCGCCGGCCGGTGCCGCGATGGGCACGGTGAAGGTGAGGGATTGCCGTTCGCCGGTGCGCAGGGTGAGCGAGGCGGGCGCAGCCTGGATGCTCAACGAATCGACATGGAAGGTGCCGACGTCCGCGCTGCCGGCTGAGCCGCTGATCGTCACTTTGTAACTTTGGTCAGGCTCGACTGCGGGAACGAAAAAATTCAGTGCGGTAGGCGAGGCGTAAACCGTGCGCGTGGGCGTTCCTTCAAAATAAACGATGTCCTGCGGGGTGAAGCCGGAGCCGCTCACGCCGATCTGGGCGCCGACCGGGCCGCGGTCGGCCTGGAGCGACAGCACATAGCGGCCGGCAATTTTCACATGCACCGTTTCGATGTAGGTCTCACGATCGACAGGGGGGCCGTCGTTGCTCGCGGTCTTGTAGTTGACCAGGATGTAGTAGGCGAATTCATCCCGCCCCGGCGGCAATTGATAGTCGAGCGTGTAGACGTCGCCCTGGCTTTGCTTCATGACCAAGTCCTGGCCGTCGATGATGAGGTGCGGCACGATGCTGCCGGCGACGACATTGCCGCCGGTATTCTCGATGCGTGCGGAAATGGTGTAGATTTGTGACGGATTCTCCCGCAGGGTGGTCGGCGTGAGGTTGACGATTTTCACGTCGCAGCCAGCCAGCAAAATGAGGCCCAACGCAGCGCCGAGCCAGGTAAGGAATTTTCTCGCGTGAGCGGAATGATTTTTATGCATTGGGTTTTTGGGCGAATTCCAGATGATATGCAGAACAGTTTGTAATGAGCGATTTTACATTAGCGCAAGAAAAAGCCGCCAGTGCGACGCCGCTCGGGCTCTACGTGCATGTCCCGTTTTGTGCCTCAACCTGCGATTTTTGCGCATTTTATCAGACTGCACCGACCGCGGAAGCGGTGGCCAGGTTCCTCTCCAGCCTCGCGTTCGAGGCCGATTTGGCGGCGTGGAAGCAACCGGTGACGACGGTGTTCTGGGGCGGTGGCACGCCTGGTTTGCTCGCGCCGCGCGATCTGCTAAAACTCGGTGAAATCGTGCGCGGGCGGCTGGGCGGCACGCCGCGCGAGTGGTCGATTGAGCTGGCGCCCGCCTCGGTGACGGATGAGCGGCTGGCAGTCTTGCGCGAGGCGGGCGTTACGCGCGTATCGCTGGGTGTTCAAAGCTTCCAGCCGGCCTTGCTTGAGGCGCTCGGGCGGCGCCACACGCGCGAGCAGGCGCTGCGGGCCTATGCGCGCGTGCGCGCGGCGGGCTTTGCGAGCGTAAACCTGGATTTGATTTTTGCCGTGCCCGGCCAGGATGAAGCGGCGTGGCGTGCCGACCTGCGCGAGGCCGTGGCGCTCGCGCCCGACCACATTTCCACCTATTGCCTGACGTTTGAGGAGGACACGGCGCTGTGGGTGAAACTTTCGCGCGGGCAGGTGAAGCGCGACATCGCCGTCGAGGCGCAGTTCTACGAGCTGACGTGGGCCGAACTCGCCGCGGCTGGCTACGCGCAGTATGAAGTTTCCAACTTCGCCCGGCCCGGGCATGCCTGCCTGCACAATCTCAACACCTGGCGCATGCATGAGTGGGTCGGCCTCGGGCCGAGCGCGGCGTCGCAACATGCCGGCTGGCGCGGGGCGAACGTGTCCGACCTGGAAAAATGGAGCACGCAGGTTTCCGCGGGTGAGCGCATGACGGAACAGCGGGTGCCGCTCACGCCCGCCCTGCTGGCGGAGGACGCCTTGATCTTCGGCCTGCGCATGAATGAAGGCGTGAATCTCGCCGTGTTGCGCACGCGCTGGCCAAATGCGCCGTGGGCCACGGCCGAGGCGCTGGCTGACCGGTTTGCCGCCGAAGGACTGGCCGAGCGGGTCGGCGAATTGCTGCAGCTGACCTCGCGTGGGCGCCTGCTGGCCGATGCGGTGGGCGCGGAAATTTTGGAAAAAATGTCCGACCCGGTTTCCGCCTGAAAAAGTCCCTGCCGCTCCAAAGGTCTGGGGATTCCACCCGTTCGACAGGCTCAGGGTCACGAAGCTGCGCTGCCTCTCATATTTACTTACCGCAACACATGCTTTCTTTGTGCTCCTTGTGATCTTTTGTGGCTGCCTCATCTGTTTGTTTACAGCTTTGCCGCGCAAAGTCTGGCTCCGCGTCACAAAGATTTCCTCGCAGATGTTTTGGCCACAAAGGATCACAAGGATCGCAAGGAGATTATCCCTGCGATGTCAGCGGCGGTGTCGGTGCGAGGCAGAGCGGATCGCCCACGCGGATGATCTTGCCTGCTTCGGACTTCCCGATGGAGGTGTTGACCGCGAAACGATAGTAATGGTTGAAGCGCCGCGCATCGGCCCAAGCCGGAAGATGCTGTCGCCGCAATTCCATGAAGGTTTTCTGGAAATTTGGAATGGGTTCGGCGGTATCGGGATCCCGGGTCGGAACCACGCAGCGCTGGCATGGGTTGTGGCCCTGGAACTGCACCGCGCCGATGGAAAATGGCCGCAGTTCATCCGGGCCGCCAAAGAGCGAATCCTCGGCAAAGGCGCCGCCGTCGATTTCCAGATTGGTGCGAAAACGCCGGCGCACGCTTTCGAGTTCCAGTCCCGGGTACCAGCTTGCGACTGCGCGCAGGCTCGCCTCGCAAACCACGGTTGGCCCGAAGGCCGTCCGGTCATCGGGAAATCCGCTGTGCGGCTCGTGGCGCACGGTGACGGGGAAACCGAAAAAATCGCCCAGCCAGCGATTGAGACGCGAACGCTCATCAAGGTTGAAAACCATCCGCGTGGACTGGCCTTCTTCCCATAACTGGATTTCCCGCAACGTCGGATCGTATTCGCACCGCAGGAGCTGGATTCGGGCGGTGCGCTTGCCATTCACATAGGTTCCCGCTTCGTCAAAGATCGCATAGATTCGGTCCTGTTCCAGGATGCCCCCGGCGGTGATGCGAGCTGCATCGACCGAGACTCCATCCAGGGATTTTATAGGAAAAACAAGAATTCGTCCCAAATGCAAAGGCATGCGCGTAGTCGATTCATTCGCAGGCGCCGAGTGGATTCAAGTTAATTGAAAACAGCATTTGCCGGCAGGGGCGGAATGAGCTCCCGCCATTGAACGACTGCAATTATCGCCGGGTTAGGCCGGCGAGATTCTTGCCATATCACCCCGGCGGATGATTCCGCCCTGCAGAACGGAAGCGTAGGCGCCGACCTGCGCCTGATTGTATTTGGCCGCGGTCCTCAGCACCCCGACATCCTTGGGCAGGTCTCCTTGGGACAGAGTCGTCATCACACAGCGGCCGCAAGGCCCCGTCACCTTGAGCCGCACCTCGCTGCCGATGGCGATCACGCTGTCCGTCCACGCGCCCTCGGGGAACCCGGTCAAGTCCGGCAACGTGTCGATCACCAGGTTCGGACGGAAGCGGCGAGCTTCAATTTGACCGCCGGGATGAAGCCGGCGAAGCTCGGCCAGGGTGGCCGTGGTGAGAAAGTGCACGGTGGCACAATCAAAAAAGGTTTCCGACGGAATCGCTTCATCGGTGACCTCGTCGCGCCTGGCCAGGCCCTCCACGTCCGGCCAATATTCCTCGAGCGTGCTCCGGGAGGGAGCTATGCCGAGAAGATGAACCGGCCGGCCCACGGAGGCCGAAAGCAAATCGTCGACGGCTGCATGATCCGTGAGAACCGCTTCACCATTCGGCAGCGTGATGCGAATCCGTGGACTGTGCCCGTTGTCAATCGGATCGACGTACGCGGCGTGAAAGTCGAAAAGGTTGGGCCACTTCGCGGGATTTTTCGCGCTCGCCACTTTTCCCGTCACCGGGTCGGCCAGCGCGAAAAGCCGGTCGCCGTGGAGCCCTTTCGGGCCCACGCGCGACGTATTCAACTCTTCCCCGATCATCGATTTCACCGGATAGCGGTGGATTGAGACCAGGGTGCCAATATTTTGTGGGCTCATGGCCATCCTCAGGCCTGCGAAAAACATCTTTCCGTCTCGGCGCTGATCGCATGGTGCCTTTCCGGCTTGGCGATGTACATGAACAGCAAGCGGAGTCCGCCCAACAGGAGATACCCGAGGAAGACGTACGGATAATAGTTCAGAGGCGGAGCCGGCACGGGATAGACACTACCCACTGCGGGGATGAGCATCAACGCGACGCCGGCCACACAGAAAACAACATCCTTGATTTTGATTTCCTTGCGCTTCCACAGGAAAAAGGGCGCGGCGATGGTGACGAGGAAGTAGGCGCCGAGAAACCCAAACGCACCCATGGTCCCCGCGTCGTTGAAGATGTCGAGCACCTCCATGCCGAAGTGTTTCATTTTGCACACCGATGCGATTCCAAAAACCAGGACGCCCATGACCGCAAGCGCGACATGCGGGGTTTCGTGCACCTTGTGGACCGCGCTGGTCGACTTGGGAAAAAAATCATGCCGACCCATCGCAAACATGACGCGGGCGCCCGAATTGATGCAGGCGAGCGCGAGGGCGAAGAAGCTTAACATCGCTCCCGCTGAAACGACCGGTGCGAAGGCGCTGACGCCGTACCGTTCGGCGAGCGTGTTGAGGGGAGCCCCGAGCTGGTCGAGCGTTTGGCTGTAGCCATGCGTGCCCAGCACCTCGACATAAGTAATAAAGACGAAGAACAGGCCGGTGGCGACCAGGCTCCAGATGATGGAACGAGGGATCGTTTTCAGCGGATCCTTGGCTTCATCGCCAAAGGCGGTCGAACTCTCAAATCCAACAAGGCTGAAGATGGCGACCACGATTCCGAGGCCGAGGCTGGAATGGGTGACGCTCTTAAAGTCGAACTGCGCCGGATCAGGGGTGAATTGCGTTTTGCCGAGAACGATGAAGGCAAGGATCAAGATGAACAGGACCGAGATTCCCTCGAGTACGAGCGAAACGATCGTTGAGATCTTGATATCCTGATAAGCGACGTAGAAGCAACCGCCCACGCAGGTTGCAAACAGCAACACGGGCGGGGCATGGATGTGAACCATTTGTAGGAGTGTGTCGGCAAAAATGGTGAAGCCGGTGGTGCCCGCAATCCCGATGAAGAGGTAGGCCCAGACCAGGCACCACCCGCACATCGAACCAGCACCTGCGCCCAAGCCGGAACAGGTGTAGCTGTACATCGATCCGGTGCCTGCGCCGCGCTTGGCGAACTGGTTCAGGTTGTAGGCGACAAACAAGAGCATGATGGTCGCGACGGCGTAGGAGAGCCAGCTCATGTTTCCGGAATTGGAAAACATCAGCGGCACGATCAACGCGGCGGTCATGGTCGGGGATATCATTGCGATATTCTGCGCCCAGAGTTCCACGAAGTTGAGGACTTTTGGCTTGAGACTGGGGCTCGTAGACCCCGGTTGTGTATCTGATGCCTGGTTCATGATGGCCTTTACTTTGATTGTGACGTTGTAGATGCGGAATGAGACTGAACCCGGGGGTGCTTGGAGATTTGAGAAAGGCGGAACATTTGCTGGAATTTCGTGGGAAGCAGGACATCAGGGCCTGGGCAAACCCGGGCGGCGCGCCGGCCGGACGGGAGCGCCACTTGTGCGCCCCGATGGGCTGGCGACGACGATTACTTTCACGTCCCGGCCGCCCCGTGGGATCAGCCGGTGTGGCAAACGTGAATCGAAATGGGCCGAGTCGCCCGGATCCAAATCGTAGGTATCGCCCGCGAGGGAAAGCGTCAGCCGGCCCGTGAGGACATGGATCCATTCCTCGCCCTCGTGCTGGAAATGTTCGTTGCCCGCCCGATCCGCCGGCACGGTCACCAACATGGGCTGCAAGCTCAACAGGCGATCGGGATTGGACAACGCGGCGTAAGTGAGCCCATTCGCCCGTCGCGTGACCGCGTCTTCTGCGCGGATGACGAGGCAGGGCTCGGACGCCAGTGGACTTTCGAAAAGAAAGTCCAGCGAGACCTTGAAAATGCGAGCCAGTGTGAGGGCGGCCGCGATCGAAGCCTGGCGATCGCCCGATTCGAGGCG
>Ga0210402_10003292_pt1 | contig 15215 bp, 17 predicted proteins | sample IncBWC7MmetaG_FD_161055 | JGI IMG/M metagenome (GOLD analysis project Ga0210402, IMG submission 161055) | Forest soil microbial communities from Barre Woods Harvard Forest LTER site, Petersham, Massachusetts, United States - Inc-BW-C-7-M | ecosystem: Environmental > Terrestrial > Soil >...
CATCGATACAGCCGTTGAGATTCAATAAGGCATTGGGTGGAATGGTCGTGACCAAGGGATAGTCGGAACTCGGTCCGGCGCGAAGATGCACGGCGCCTTGGGTATAGGCATTGCCAGCCCAAACGGAAGATCCCAATCCCATCAAGACCAGGCCGGCGAGCAACACGGGCAGACGCTTCATGACACACCTGTTTGCGGTTTCCTTGCCGCCACAAGTCTGAGCCCATTGCCACAGGCCTGCAATGCGGCTAACCCGGAATACCGGCCAGGCACCCGTAGCCTCGGACAGGCTCTAGGCGGTTTTTTTGCGGCCGTGCAATCGTGTCACGAGGTCCGCTTCTACGCGGCTTAAGCCAAATTGTTGCGTCAATCTGCCGGTGTCGGCGCCGCGGCGCGCGGAATCGATTGCCTGATCGAAGCGCTGCGGCGGGCCGCGAAGTTCGACCGATTCGATGCGATCGGCGACCCCGGAATATGCCTGCTCGATGCGCTTTACACGCCGCCCGGTACGCAAGCTGATCGACGCCATGACTTCAAGTTCGCGGCGCATGGCTGCGAGGGTTGATTCGACCGCCAAGCAGCGCGTCCGCCAGCGGCGCACTGAAATCGACAGGACGAGGACCGCCGACAATGCGCAAGTTCCCAGTGCGGCAGCGGCAATTTCGAAAACATTAGTATTGAAGGTCAGCATCAGGCGTACTCATCGATGTGTGATTTGGGCGGCTGCGGCGTTCCGCTGGAATCCGGTGTGTCGGCGGATTTCGCAGCCGGCTTGTCGGGACGCGGCTCCGAGTGTTTCCGGCTCTCCCTGTCGTCCTTGGAGGAGCGCCGATCCGCGATCGGCAGCGCGGGGAAAAGGCCTGAATTGCTCAAGCGGTCAACTTCACTCATTGCGTGACCTCGCTCATGGGGATTTGGGTGATTCGGTTGCAGCCGGCTTGTCGGGTTCTGTCGGCTTCTCGAGTTCTGTCGGCTTCTCGGGTTCGGTCGATTTGACATGATTCATCAATACGGTCTTTTCAAGATCGGCGGGCGGCACCCGCACCAGCAGCCGGTTGGTCGCGCTGCCGGCATCAGCCAATTCAACCCCCGGCGCAACGGTCGCCGGCGTATCGACGGTCGTCCGCGCGGTCGTTGCATCCATGGGGGTCACGGCCTCGAGCACCAAAACGGCAACGCGTCGATTCGCGTTGCGGCCCTCGGCGGATGCATTCGCTTGGCGGGGATGAAACTCGCCGAAGCCGACGATCTCGAGGCGGAGCGGATCGATGCCCTGTTTGGTGAACTGATGCACGACGCTCGCGGCACGCGCCGCCGACAGTTCCCAGTTGGAGGGAAAGGCGCCGGTGTGGATCGGCCGATCGTCCGTATGGCCCTCGACGCGGATCGGATTGGGGAAGGGCTTCAACACTTCCGCCAACTTGTCGAGCACGGGTTCAGCCGAGGTCGAAAATGCACCCGAGCCGCTCGGAAACAAAATGTCCGTGTTGATCTCGATTTCCAGCCACATGCTCTCGCGCCGCACGGTGATCAGCTTGGCGTCGATCAAGGCACGCATCGCCTCCTGCACCTCGTGCTCCATGCGAATCAGCGATCCGGGAATCTCCCTGGGCAGCGGCGGGGACGCCGCTTGCGCGGAATCTTGCTGGCTGTTGATCTTGATCAGCGCCGTGGGCGTGATGCCGACCAGGGGCTTCTCGCCGCCCTTGCCCGGTTCCGGCTGGCCCAAATTCAACGGCCGCATGCTGCGCGGCGCGCCGTTGAAGGCTGCGATCATGGCGTCGGACAGCACGCGAAACTTTCCCTCGTTGACCGAAGACATCGCGTACATCACGGTGAACAGCGCGAACAACAGCGTCACCAGATCGCCGTAGGGGATGGCCCACGCTTCGTGGTTCATGTGCTCTTCGTGCTTTTTCTTGCGGGCCATGACAATTTAGTGGTGAAAGTAGCCTTGCAATTTCGATTCGATGTTGCGCGGATTCTCGCCCTGCGCGATGGCGATGAGTCCCTCGATCACCATGGTCCGTACCTGCGATTGGCTGTGAATCACGGCCTTCAACTTGTTGCCCATGGGCAAGAACAACAGATTGGCGAAAGCGATGCCGTAAATGGTGGCAATAAAGGCCGCCGCGATGCCATGACCGAGCTTCGAGGGGTCATTGAGATTCTGCATGACCGCCATCAATCCCATCACCGCGCCGATGATGCCCAATGTCGGCGAGTAGACGCCCATGGACTCGAAGACTTTCGCGGCCTGCGTATCGAAGTGCTCCATGGTTTCCAATTCGATTTCCATGCTGGAGCGGATCGCGTCCGGCTCGCCGCCATCCACCAGCGACTGCAAGCCCTTTTTCAGGAACTCGTCTTTCTCGCCTTCGACCGCGGACTCCAAGCCGAGCAACCCTTGCTTGCGTGCGACATTGCTCCACTCGACGATTTTTTCGATCATCCCCGCCGGATTGTTGACCGGCGGCTTGAACACCCAGGAGACGATTTTCCATGCGCGCAAAAAAGTGGCCATGGGCGTTTGCACCAGGCTGGCCGCCAGCGTGCCGACGACGACGATGACGAAGGCAGCGCTGCCGACCAGCGCACCGGCACTGCTGCCCTTCAAGATCGCGCCGCCGATGATCGCAATCAGCGCAAGCACGATGCCGATGATGCTTAAGATATCCATGAATCAGTCAGGCGACAGCCACTCCGCCAGCCGCGCCCGTAGACGCACCAGCGCCTGGCCGTGGATCTGGCAGACGCGCGATTCAGAGACCTCGAGCACTTCGCCGATTTCCCGCAGGTTCATGTCATCGTCGTAATACAGCGAGAGCACCAGTTTCTCGCGTTCCGGCAGCACATTGATGGCAGCGCTCAGCGCCCCGCGAAATCCGGCATCCTCGATATCCTCCAAGGGTCCCGGTCCATCATCCCGCGCATGATCGGCGGGGCTCGACTCATCCTCGCTCGAACCCATCTGGTCGAAGCTGAATAGCCGGCAGCTCGCGGCATCCTGCACCAGCTTGTGATAATCCTCGATGGACACGCCGAGGCCGCCCGCAATGTCGGTCGGCGTTGCGTCCTGGCCCTTGGCGTTCTCGATCTTGCGAATCACATCGGCCATCTCGCGCATGTTTCGATGCACGGAACGCGGCGTCCAATCGGATTTGCGCACCTCATCGAGCATGGCGCCGCGTATGCGGATACCGGCGTAGGTTTCAAAATTTGCGCCCTTGTTGGCCGAGTAGTGCTTGGCAGCGTCCAACAGGCCGATCATCCCTGATTGAATCAAGTCATCGACTTCCACATTCGGCGGCATGCGGCTGACCAGGTGGTAGGCAATACGCTTCACCAAATCGGCGTGCCTCAACACCAATTCTTGCTGGGGCACTTGATCCACCGGAGTACGGTCATCCGTAACCGGCTTCGCGCCGCGTCTTTGAGTGTTCGTGTACTGTGTGCTTGCTCTCATTGCAATACCGTCGAGGGGGCGATCCTGGCCCCCACCATGCGTTCGACAAAGAACTCCAGGTGACCTCGTGCCCCTTGGGGCACAGACCACTTATCGGCTTTAGAGGCCAGATTCTTGAGCGCAATGGAGGAAATAGATGCCGGATAGGCATCCACAACGGCCGTCTGGCGCTGCACCGCCCGCCGCAGATAGTCGTCAAACGGTATGGAACCGGCGAACTCCAGGGTCACATTGAGAAATCGGTCACAGACTCGCCTAATTTTCTGGAACAGCGCCGGCCCTTCGCCGGATCTGCGGGTCTGATTCGCCAGGACCTGGAAGCGCTGCACGCCATGCTCGCGGCTCAAAACCTTGATCAGCGCATAGGCATCGGTAATCGAGGCCGGTTCGTCGCAAACGACCACGACCACGTGGTGCGCCGCCTGGCTGAAGGTCATGACGCTGTCATGCAGCCCCGCCGCCGTATCCACGATCAGCACCTCGACTTGGTGATACAGATCGCTGAACGCGCGGATGATCCCCGCGTGTTCGGCCGGTGACAGCGTCGCCATGCGCTTGATGCCGGAGGCGGCAGGCACGACTTGCAGTCCGTGCGGGCCGGTGACGATGGCATCCTCGAGCGCGCAATCGCCCTGAATGACATTGCCCAGGTGAAAACGGGTGTGCAATCCCAGCACCACATCCACGTTGGCGAGCCCTAAATCAGCATCCACCAGCATGACATCCCGGCCCGATGCGGCGATGGATACCGCCAAATTCGCGGACACCGTGGTCTTGCCCACCCCGCCCTTGCCGCCGGTCACCGCAATGACCTTGACGGGGCGCGTGGCGTTGAGGTCAGCGAGGGCCTGGGCTCGTTCCGGCGAAAGTCTATGGTCAGCCATGGGCGGCTACTCCGCCGAAATTGCGGGCGAAATAAGCGTCATCGCGTGCTGTCGGCGAGCGCTGACCCAGTTCGAGAGCCGAGCGCACCAGCCAGATTCGCTTCAGATGCGAGGCGTGCAAGTCCTCCGGTACGCGCTGACCATCGCAAATGTAGGCAATTTTCAGCTTGTGCCTGAGCACCGTGGAAATGGCGGGGCCGAGACTTGCCGCCTCGTCCACTTTGGTGAGAACGCAGGCCGAGGGCTTGACGCGCACGAAGGCGCAGACGATTTCATCGAGCGCCTGGCCTTCCGCCTGCGCCGGCAGCGCCAGCAGAACGCGGGCGCGCGAGGCGCCGTACTTCAATGCCGCCAATTGTTCGGTGAGACGCACGTCGCGCGGACCCATCCCGGCGGTGTCGATCAAGATCAGCTTCTTGTCCTTGAGCCGCTCGAGCACGCGCGCCAATTCTTTGGCGCCGTTCGCGGCATGCATGGGCGCACCCAGAATGCGCGCGTAGGTCATCAGTTGCTCGCGCGCGCCGATTCGATGGCTGTCCGTACTGACGAGCGCCAGGTCCTGACTGCCGTGCTGCATGCACCAGCGCGCGGCGAGCTTGGCAATCGTGGTGGTTTTGCCGGCCCCGGTCGGACCGACCACGGCGGTAATGCCGCCGGCGACGCAGGTTGGGTCGTTCACGATCGGTAGATGCTTGGCGAGCAATGCCAGCGGGATATGCGATGGATTGTCCAAGGTAGTGCGCTGCGGCGTGAGCTCGGCCAGCGTCATCGCCACGTCCGGCGCAATGTCCATCGCCGTCAGCTCTTCCAGCACCCTTGCCCGCAAGGGTTCACGCAGTCGCCTGTCGTTCCAAGTCATGCCCGCCAGGCCCGCTTCGAGCATTCGGCGCAGGCCCACCAGTTCGCGCTGCATGGCGCCGTATTCTGCGGTGTCGGAGCGCGGCGCCGGGCGCGCAGGAGCCGCGGGCGCCGGCGAGGGCGTTACCGTCCGCGCAGGATTTACGGCTGGGCGTGCCGTTGCTGCCGGACGCGTCGCCGCGGCGGCTGGCGCTGAGGCCGACGATGCCTGCATCGGCTGCGACACGCGTGCTGCCGGCGCCGATACCGTGTCGGGAGCTGCGATCACCGGCGCGCTCGGCTGTCGCTTCGCGTCCGCGAACAAGGCCTCGTCATAGTCCACTGCGGCGATGACTTCGATGCCGTCGTCGCCGCGGCGGCTCGACAGGATGACGGCATCCGGCCCCTGCTCCGCCCTCACCAGGGCAAGAGCCGCGCGCATGCTGGTCGCCGTGTATCGTTTGATCTTCATGTCAACCTCCGTGAATCAAATCTTTAGCGGCCGACCGCTGCAATCACGCGGATGCGGCGGTTTTCCGGAATCTCGTTGTAGGCAAGCACCGCCAATGAAGGCGTGGAATGGCGCATCAGGCGCGCAATCCAGGGACGAATCTTCGGCGCGACCAAGAGCACTGCGGGTTCCCCCGCCGCATCCTGACGGCGCGCGCTGTCGCCCAATGCCGTTTGAATTCTGTCCGCCAGTCCCGGCTCAAATCCGGGCGACGCGTCGCCGCCGCCGGTCATCGAGTCTTGCAGCACTTGCTCGAGCGCTGGGTCCAACGTGATCACCGGCAATTCCTGGCGCAGTCCGCCGATGTTTTGCACGATGGTGCGGCCGAGTGCAACGCGCACGGCGGCCACCAACGCGACCGGATCCTGTGTCCTCGGCGCATATTCCGCGAGGGTCTCGCAGATGGTGCGCAAGTTGCGAATCGGCACGCGCTCGAGCAGAAGGTACTGCAGCACTTTCACGACCACGCTCATCGGCAGAAGCTTCGGCACCAAGTCCTCGATGAACTTGGGCGCGGACTTGCCCAAGCGATTCAACAGCTGTTGAACTTCTTCATGGCCCAACAATTCGTGGGCGTGCGATTGCAGCAGATGGCTCAGGTGAGTGGCGATGACGCTGCTGGCATCCACCACCGTATAGCCCTGCGCCTGCGCCTGATCACGCCGAACCTTGTCGATCCAGATCGCATCGAGGCCAAAGGCCGGATCTTTGGTGGCCGACCCTGGAATGGTCCCGGACACCTGTCCCGGATTGATGGCCAGCTCGCGATCGGGAAACACTTCCGACTCACCCACCGGCGCCCCCAGGATGGTGATGCGGTAGGAATTCGGCCCCAGTTCAAGGTTGTCGCGGATGTGCACCGCCTGAACCAGGAAGCCCAGTTCTTCAGACAATTTTTTGCGCACGCCCTTGATGCGCCCCATGAGTTCGCCGCCCTGATTTCGGTCGACCAAGGGGATCAAGCGATAGCCGACCTCCAAACCAATCAGATCGACCGCCTCGACATCATCCCAGGACAATTCCTTGTGCTCGCCGGAGCTCGCCTGCGCAGCGGCCGGTGCGGCAGCCACGGCGGCCTTGGGCGGGGGCTGTTTGCTCAAAAAATAAGCGCCGACCGCGCAGATCGCGGCCATCGCCAAGAATACAAAATTCGGCATGCCGGGAATGATGCCGAGCAATCCCAAGATGCCGCTGGTTACGCCCAGCGCCCGCGGCTGGCCCAGCACCTGCGCCATGATCTGTTGGCTCATGTCGTGCGGACGCGAAACGCGTGTCACCAAGATGGCCACGGCCACGGACAACAGCAGCGCCGGGATCTGCGCCACCAAACCATCGCCGATCGTGAGCAAGGCATACGTGCGGCCGGCATCGGCGAGCGACATGCCGTGTTGCGCCGCGCCGATGATGGTGCCGCCGAACAGATTGATGAACACGATCAGAATGCCGGCGATGGCATCGCCGCGAACGAACTTGCTGGCGCCGTCCATCGCGCCGTAGAAGTCGCCTTCCTCGCGCACTTCCTGCCGGCGCACGATGGCTTCGGCCTGCGTGATGATTCCCGCGTTCAAATCGGCGTCGATCGCCATTTGCCTGCCGGGCATCGCGTCCAAGGTGAAGCGCGCACTGACTTCCGAGATGCGTCCGGCACCCTTGGTGATCACGACAAAATTGATGATCACCAGCACCGTGAACACCACCATGCCCACGGCATAATTGCCGCCGACGACGAAGTGGCCGAAGGCGGCGATCACATGGCCCGCGGCTTGCGCGCCGGTGTGGCCGTTGATGAGCACGATACGGGTCGAGGCAACGTTCAATCCCAGGCGCAGCAGCGTTGCGCCCAGCAGCACGGTTGGAAACGTCGCGAACTCGAGCGCCCGGCGCACGTAGATCACCGCCAGCAAGATCATCAGCGACAGTGAAATATTGAAGGTGAAAAAGACGTCCAACAGAAATGCCGGCAGCGGCAGCACCATCATGGCGAGCACGACCATCACCAGCACCGGCACTCCTAGACCGTTGCGGGCGAATTCGCCGAAAGTGGCCACTGCTGCGCGCGCGTTCATGCGTCTAGGTACTCATCGCCGACCTTGGGATCGGGCCGCGCAACACGGGCTGCGAGCGTCGGATTCAGAGTGCGCACGCGGAAGATGTACGAGAGCACCTGTGCCACGGCGACATACAATCCGTTCGGGATTTCCTTGTTCAGGTCGGTCGAACGATACAGGGCGCGCGCGAGCTGCGGCGCTTCGAAAATGGGTACGCGATGCTCCGCGGCGATGCGGCGAATGTTCTGCGCGACCAGATCGACGCCTTTTGCCAGGACCACCGGTGCGCGCATTTTTTTCGGATCGTACTTGAGCGCTACGGCGAAGTGCGTGGGGTTGACGAGCACGACATCGGCCGTGGGCACCTTGTGCATCATGCGGCGGCGCGCCAGGGTCTGCTGCATTTGGCGGATGCGCTGCTTGGTTTCCGGACGGCCGTCCAATTCCTTGGACTCGTCGCGCAACTCTTGGCGTGTCATGCGCAGAGCCCGCTTGAATTGAAATATCTGCAGGGGCACGTCCACCACGGCCACCAGCGCCAGCGAGGCGCACAGCCAGACGAAGGCCCAGCTCAACAGTCCCGCGCCGCGCGAAACGGCCGCGCGCGGCGCCATGCGTCCGAGCGCGAGCACGTCGCCGAAAATCCAGCTGACGATCCCTGCGCACACCGCGCCGACCACCAGACATTTGAGCAGCGCCTTCGCCAACTCTGAGACTCCATGCAGCCCGAACAACCGTTTGAGGCCGGAGAGCGGATTCAGCCGGGAAAAATCCGGCGCCAGCGCCTGGGTGGTGAAATTCCAGCCGCCCAGGGCCACGGAAGCCAACAACACCATGACGACCAGCGCGCCGAATACCGGCAGGATCGCGGTCACGGCGCTCACGCAGGCCTCGCTGAGCGAAGCGCTCATCGAGTCTGTTGTGCGCAACGACTGCACATCGATCGACAACGACCGGCGCATCATCTGCGACAGATGCGAGGCAACCGTGCCGCCGATTGCCGCCAGCGCGGCGCTGCCGCCGATCATCGTGGCAAAATTCGTGAGTTCGCGCGATCGGGGTAGCTGGCCGCGCTCGCGCGCTTCTTGCAGGCGGCGTAGCGAAGGTTCTTCGGTCCGTTCGCCGCCCATTTCGGATTCGGCCATCAGGGCACCCCCGCAGCGGGAGAACCGACCAAAGCCAAGACGGCCGTCAGTGCGTTATCGATCAGAGCGGCAATGCCCGACATGATGCCGTCGAGCCCCGCGAGCAGCACGAAAAAGCCGCTCATGAGCGTAATGGTGAAACCGATGCCGAACAGGTTCAGCTGCGGCGCGGCGCGCGTCACGACGCCCAGCGCGAGATTGACGATCACCAGCGCGATGACGGCCGGCAGCGCGATCAGCAGGCCGGTGTCGAACACATGCGCGCCCCACAGCACCACGGACAAGAAAATGCCCGTATCCAGATGCGTGCCGATGGGCAGGGTGTGAAAGCTCTGCGCCAAGGCGCCGAGCAACATCAGGTGGCCGTTGATCGCGAGGTAGGTCAACGTGCCGAATATCATGAACAGCTGGCCGAGCACCGGAACCTGCGCGCCGCGCTGCGGATCGACCAGCGTCGCGAATCCGAGGCCCATGGTGAGCGAGATGCTTTGGCCGGCAAAGATCAGTGCCTCGAAGGCGACCTGTACCACCATGCCGATCGCCACGCCGATCAGCAGTTCCAGCACCGCGGCAAGCATCCCGGCCGCCGAAAAAATCGACAAGCCGGCAGGGACTTGAATCAGCGGACCCAGCAGGAACGCCAGCGACAAGGTCAGCACGATTTTCACCAGCCCGGGCACCACGCCCGCGCTCGCGAGGGGCGCTGCGAGAACGAAGCCTCCGACGCGCAGCACAGGCCACCACATGCGACTGACCCACATCGACACATCCGCGGCATTCAGGGTCAAGGGTTGCATGCGGCTACCCGATCATCGCCGGGATGTTGGCGTACAGATCGTGCGTAAAATCGATCAGCACGCGCAGGATCCAAGGGCCGGCGACGAACAACGTGAGTACGAGCATCAACAGTTTGGGAATGAAGCTCAGGGTGGACTCGTTGATCTGCGTGGCAGCCTGCAGCATGCCGATCACCAGTCCGGTGATGAGCGCGATCAAGAGCAGGGGCGCGGAAATCAACGAGGTGACCATCAGCGTCTTGTGCGCCAGATCCATGACGTTCTCGGGCGTCATTGATGAAAACTCGACGCCAACGTGCCGATCAGCAGGGTCCATCCGTCGACGACGACGAACAGCATGATTTTGAACGGCAGCGACACCAACACCGGCGACAGCATCATCATGCCCATCGACATCAGCACGCTCGCGACCACCAGATCGATCACCAGGAACGGTATGAAAACCATGAAGCCGATCTGGAATGCCGTCTTCAGCTCGCTGGTGAGAAACGTCGGCACCAGGACCGACAGCGGCACGTCCTCGGCGCTCGCGAATTGCGGTTTGCCGGAGAGTTTCGAGAACAGCTGCAAATCATTTTCGCGGGTCTGCGCCAGCATGAACTTCTTCAGGGGCGCAACGGTGCGGTCGATCGCCACTTCCCCGGCGACCTGACCGTCCAGGTAAGGCTTGATGCCGGACGCGTAGGATTGTTCAAGGGTTGTGCCCATCACGAAGAACGTCAGAAACAGAGCGAGCCCGGTGAGCACTTGATTGGACGGCGTGGTCGCCATGCCGAGCGCCTGGCGCAGTATCGACAGCACGATGATGATGCGGGTGAACGCCGTCATCGCCAGCAAGATCGCCGGCAGCAGCGTCAACAAGGTCATCAATATCAGAATCTGAAAGGTGAGCGAGTAAGTCTGCACGCCGTCGGCGGCCGACTTCAAGGCAATGGCGGGCAGCGCGGCCTGCGCTCCTACGCTCAGCGGCAGCAAGACGGCCAGCACCGCGGCAATCAGGCAATAGCGATGCCGCTGCAGCGCCTTGATCACGGGGTCCCGCCGCGCTTCATCATGTCCCGCAAGCGGTCGGCGAATGCCGGCACGCGGCTGGCTGCCTTCAGCGAGATGGGCGTGGCCAACGGCGTCAAGGCAACGATCCCGCTTGCGCCTATACCGACCAGGACTTGTGCCTCGCCGATGCGAACCAGCACCACACGCTCGCGCGGCCCAAGGCTCAGCTGATCGAGAACCTCGCTGTCGACGGAGCCGCGCGGCGCGTTCAGCTTGAAGCGCTTTAACACCCAGCCGATCGCCAGAATCAGCGCGACAATGGCGATCAGGCTCAGGCCGAGCTGCGTCAGGCTGCCGATCGACAACGGCGAGGCGGGTTGCGCCATCGCCGTCATTTCGCGTGCTCCATCCTTTCAGTCTCACTCACCACGTCGGTGAGGCGAATGCCGAACTTTTCGTTGACCACCACCACTTCGCCGCGGGCGATGCGTACGCCATTCACCAACACGTCCAGCGGTTCGCCGGCCAAGCGATCGAGTTCGACCACCGCGCCCGGCGCCAATTGCAGCAAGTCGCGCACCGACATCTTGGCGCGGCCCACCTCGAGCGCCAGCGTGACGGCAACATCGAGAATCAACTGCAGATTCATTTCCTGTCCGCCGGCGCCGCCGGCATTGGGACCTAAGTCGCTGAATTGCGCGCGTGCAATGGCGGCAGCCTTCTGATCGGGCGGGCTCATACGGGGGCTCCTGGAAGAATTTTGAGGGCGTTGTGCCCCTGCGAAATGCCGAAGCGCCCGCGATACAGCGGTACGTCGCCGGCCAACAAGGTGACCTGCTGCGGCGCTTCAATGGGAATGATGTCGCCGGGCGCGAGGCTCACCAGCTCGCGCAGGCTGATTTTCGCTTGAGCAAGAACCGCGCGCGTATCGAGTTGCGCGTCCTTGATCGCGTTCGTGAGCACCGGTGCCCAGGCTTCCTGTTTGCGCACGGGCTTAGGCGCGCCATCGCCGGTAAGCGCCTCGCGGATGGGACTGAGCAGGGCGTCCGGCAGCAGCCAATCGATACGGCCGCTGCGGGCGGCGAATTCCACGGTAAATTTGGCGACGACGACCGACTCGAGCGCGCCGCCCAATTGCACCAGGCGCGGATTGGTTTCCTGCTTCACCAATTCCAGTTCCACCGGCGATACGGCGGCCCACGCGGCGGCCAAATCCGCCGCGAAGCTTCGCAGCATCAGGCTCAAGAATCGTTGTGCCGCCGGTGCGGTTGCCGCTTGCGGATCGGCATTGGCGCGGCCCGAGCCGCCGAAGAAGCCGTCCAACAGCGTCAGCAGCAGCGCCGGCTCCACGCTGACATAGGCAAATCCGGGCAAGGGCTTGAGGCGCACGACGGCGATCGTGGCCGGCACCGGCAGGGAGGCTTGCAGCTCGGCGCTCTTCACCGATTCCAGCGAATCGAAATGCAGGCTGACGTCGCGCCCCAGCAATCCGGCCAACGAGGCGCCGGCGCGATCGCCAAAATTCTTGTTGATCTCTTCGAGCAGGGGCAGCTGAGTGCGATTGATGCGCTGCGCGGCGAAATCATAGGGGCGCACCGTGCCAGCGGCTTCCTTGCCGGTTTTCTCGAGCAAGGCCTCAACCTCTTCGTTGGAGATACGCGCCTGGTTTTCCTCCATCACTGCACCACGAAGCTGGTGAACAGCACGTCATCGACGTCGGGACCGCCTTCCTTCTTCTGAACCGCACGAACTTCGGCAAGCGCTTCCTGACGCAGTTTTTCCTTGCCTTCGCGCGACATCATCGATTGGTAATTGCGGTTGCTCATCAGCAGCAGCAAATTGTTGCGAATCAACGGGATGTTCCTTTGCACGCTGTCGATGGCCTTCTCGTCGTGCGCCATGACTTCCATGGTGATTTGCAGGAACCGCACCGCCGAGCCATCCTCGAAATTCACCACCAGCGGCGGATCGATGGCGTAATAGACCGATGGTTTGCCGCTTGCGGCTCCTTCCGCGCTCTTGGCCGCAACCGGCACCGGCACGATCGCGGTGATCTTGCCGTCCTTGTCCATTTTCAGATCCGGCAGCGGATGCAGCTTGGCGTTGATGAAGCCGCCGAGCACCACGGCGACCAGGGTGAGCGCGAAAATGCCCAGCCCGTTCACCACGGTACCCATGAAACCGCCGGATTTCTTCGGCGGCGGAGGGGGAGGAACGTCGTCAGCTTCGTCGGCCATAGTTCGATTCCAAAACGCGGGCACATGCCGCAGTGGAATCGAGCAAGTTCTATGCCAGACTTTTATTAAGTCATTTTATTTATAATATTCAGCTAGTTACGCCTTGCCGCAGCGGCCAGCGGCCGCCCGCCAACCGCCGATAAATTGACGCTTACCAGATACTCACCCGCTGATCTGGCGGCAAATACATTTTGTCCCCCGGCTTCAAGCCGAAGGCGGAATAAAAGCCCGGCTGATTTCGCATTGGCGCCGTACCGCGCACCGCCGGCGGGGAGTGGGGATCGGTTTTGATGCGCTGGATCGCCTCCGGCTCGCGCACCTTGCCGCGCCAGACCTGCACCCATCCCAGATACAGGCGCTGATCGCCGGTAAGCCCCTCAATCACGGGGGCCTCATTGCCGGCGAGGGAAATCCGGTAAGCCTTGTAGGCAATCGCCAGGCCGGAATTGTCGCCGATGTTTTCGCCCAGCGTGAGCGCGCCGTTGACATGGTAATCGGGGACCGGCTCGTAGGCGTTGTATTGCGCCACCAGCACCTTGGTCTTTTCGGCGAATTTGTCGTGGTCGGCCTTGGTGAACCAGTCATGCAGATTGCCGTCGGCGTCGAATTGGCTGCCGCGGTCATCGAACCCATGGCTCATCTCATGGCCGATGGCACCGCCGATGCCGCCGTAATTCACCGCATCGTCGGCGGCCGCATCGAAAAATGGCGGCTGCAGGATGGCCGCCGGGAAGGTGATTTCATTGCGCGCGGGATTGTAGGAGGCGTTGACGGTTTGGGGATGCATGCCCCATTCGCTGCGATCGATCGGCTTGCCCAGCTTGGCCAGGTTGCGCCGATATTCGAATTGGTTGGCGCGAACCACATTGCCGAGCAAATCATCGCGCGAGATCTTGAGCGCGCCATAGTCGCGCCAGCGATCAGGGTAGCCGATCTTGGGCTGCATCTTCGCCAGCTTGGCTTGAGCGCCGACCTTCGTTTCGGCGCTCATCCAGTCGAGCGTGTCGATATCGCGGCGGTAGGCCTCGAGCAAATTCAGCACCAGGGTTTGCATGCGTGCCTTGTTCTGCGGCGGAAAATATTTTGCAACGTAGAGCTTGCCCAGCGCCTCGCCCATGCTGCCGTCGAGCAAGGTTATGCCCCGTTTCCAGCGCGGCTCATTTTCCGGCACGCCGCGCAGCACCCCGCCCGTGAACGCAAAGCGTTCATCGACAAACGCCTTCGACAAATACGGCGCCGACGCCGACAGCACCCGCCATTTGAAATAGGCCTTCCATGCCCCCAGCGGCTCGCGCGTCAGGAGTTTGCCGAGGCTGGTGAAATACGTCGGTTGGTTCACGATCACGTAGTCAACCTTGCCCTCGAAACCGGAGCTGCGGATGTAGCGCTGCCAGTCGTATCCCGCCATCAGCGCCGGAAGTTCGGACAGCGCCGTCTTGTTGTAGGTCTTGATGGGATCGCGGTCCTGCACCCGGGTCCACTGAATTTTCGCCAACGACGTTTCCAAATCAAGAATCGCGGCGGCGCTTTTCGCGGCTTTCGCCTGGCCGGCCATGCCGAGCATTTTCTCGATGTGCGCGCGATACGCGGCTCGCGCCTCCTTGAGCTTGGCGTCGTCTTTCAAGTAGTAGTCGCGGTCGGGCATTCCCAATCCACTCTGATGGAGAATCACGGCATATTGCGCGGAATCTCTCGCATCCGGATTGACCTGAAGACTGAAGGGCGCGCCCGCCCCGATTGCGGTCAGGTGAGCCATCGCATTCGGGATGGCGTTCCTATCCTTGATGGCGTCAATCGCTGCAAACTCCGCCAGCAGCGGCTTGATGCCCAGTGCCTCCAGCCGATCCTCGTTCAGGAAGCTCGCGTATAGATCGGCGAGCTTCTTCGCTTCCGGATCCGCATTGCCCTGTGCTTGGCCGAGGCTGTCGACGATCGTGCGCAGTTGTTCCCCGGTTTTATCCTGCACCGTCGTGAACGAGCCCACGGCGCCCTTGTCGGCGGGCAGCTGATAGTCGCGCAGCCATTTGCCGTTCAAGTATTGATAAACATCGTCTTGGGGCCGAACCGCGCTGTCGACATATTGCAGATCAATGCCGGAGGGCAACGTCGCGCGCGGGGGCGGCGGCGGTGCAGCCGGTGCAGCCGGCACGGCCGGCGCGGGCGCTTGATTGCTGACGCAAGCGGCCAGGCTGGCGATGCAGATCACAATGGCGCAATTCTTCAACATCATCTCTCCTCAAAATTTCAATGAAACTTTCAAGCCAGGACCCGCATCATCGAGCACCAGATGCGCGCCG
>Ga0210402_10003293_pt1 | contig 15213 bp, 8 predicted proteins | sample IncBWC7MmetaG_FD_161055 | JGI IMG/M metagenome (GOLD analysis project Ga0210402, IMG submission 161055) | Forest soil microbial communities from Barre Woods Harvard Forest LTER site, Petersham, Massachusetts, United States - Inc-BW-C-7-M | ecosystem: Environmental > Terrestrial > Soil >...
GGATACGGAGGATGACGACACGCAGGATGTTTTCGGCGCCACGTGGGTGCTGATCACCTCAACCGCAACTGGATTTACGCCGGAGGAATTGGGTGAATCGGCGCCGATCAAAACGCAGAGAATTGTACGTTTATGGACAGACGATTACAGCAACCTTTTCCAAATTCTGAAATAGTCGTATGATCTAAGAGAGCCGCGTCCGTCTCCGAATTTAAGTCGTTGTAAACAGAGAATTCAATCTGCTTTCCAACGAGGTGATGTTGTATGATTCAACATGACCGAGGAAAATCATGGACGCCGCTTACACTCTATTCAAGAAGACCTCTCTCTTTTTCGCGCTCGCGCTGTTCGTCACGGCGGGTGTTCTCAAGGCACAGCCATCATTTAGTTCCCCCACAACTGGCGCCAGTTTCGCGCTGACCACGGGCGGCGGACAGGTCGGCGTGTCGGGCTCGGCAGATGCCTCCACTCCGATCACATACAGCGCCGCGATCACCGGCACGACTGTTCCGCCCGGTGACCCTGCAACCTGGGTGACCATCTCCGGAGGAGCGACAGGCACAACACCCGGGACAATAACATTCCAACTAGTCAATACAGGATCTTTCCAGGGCACCTACAGTGCGACGGTGACCCTGTCCGCGACGTCACCCACAGGTGTGACTCAGGTCACCTTCACGGTTACCTACGCCAGCAACAGCAACGGGAGTGGGGGCCAGACCGGCCTCATTGTGGCATCTCCGGCCAGTGTGACATTCGGGTCGACGTCCGGGTCCTCGAACGTGCTGCAGAGTAACATCACCCTTTCGACGAGCAGCGCGAATGCAGTTTCTTTTTCTGTGTCGTTTTTGCCGTTCGGCAGTTGGCTCAACGCCGCTACGCTAAGCACCTTCGTATCCGCCAATTCTACCGCCACCGTGACTGTGTCCGTCACCGCGCTCACCCTTACCAACAACCAGTACACCGGTTCGGTCACGATTATTCCATCGTCCGGCGCTTCCACCGTAGTTCCGGTAACGTTCAACGTCGGAGCCGGTGGCGGCACAGGCACAGGCGCGATTACGGCGTCGCCAAATCCGGTGAACTGGAGCTACACATCGGGAGGTACGGTACCCAACTCGCAGTTTGTCAGCCTGGCAACCACCACGGGCGCCACAACCTTCAACGCCATCGCCAACACCGCCAACGGTTGGTTGGATGTGAGCCCCGGGCTTACGACCGTGAGCGGCACGATAGCCGGCGGACTCACCCTCAGTCCCAACACGGCCGCCATCACACAGCTCGTCACGGGGGTGTACCAGGGTACGGTTGCGATAACGGACCCGAACGGCGGCGCGGGCTCCCTCACGGTGAACCTCACGGTCAACCAGGGAGCGACGCCCGGGCTGACCTTCAGTCCCAGCGCGGGGCTGACCTTCACCAGCGCCGTAGGCTTCGTAGCCACGGCAGTGCAAACCATTCAAGTAACCAGCAGCATAAGCGGCACGGTCAATGTGGTTTGTCCCAGTCAGGGTGGATGGCTGCAATGCGGCGGCAATCCGCAAACCATCGTGGCGAATACGGCCACAGCCTTTTCGCTCTCGGCGAATCCAACCGGATTGCTAAACAGCACCAATGACGGCCAGTTCGCGGTTCAGGTTATAGCCGCCGGCACCACCCCACTCACCGGATCGGTTCCCATCGCCTTTATTGTGGGTACGGGTAGCGGCGGCGGTGGCGGTGGCGGCGGTGGAACCTTGACGTTGAGCCCGACTTCACTGACTTACAGCGCGATTGTGAACGGGGCATCGCCGGCGGCGCAGAACATTACCGTGTCAGCCTCCGCGTCTACTAATTTCACCGTGACCGCCAGCACTACGAGCGGGGGAACAAACTGGCTGATCTTGAGCCAATCGGGCGGTATCGCCACGTCCTCAGGCACCAGCGTCACCGTTTTTGTCGTCTCTACCGGCTTGGCTGTCGGTACCTATAACGGCTTCATCACATTCACCGCCAACGGGATCAACCAAACGGTGCCCGTGGCGCTGAATGTGACTGCGACCAGCGGGGGCACTGCTACTCTTACCGCGGACAGGAATTCGGTTGCGCTCAGCGGGCAGGCCGGGGCTTCCACTCCGGCCACACAGGCGGTGAACATTACCACTGCCTCGGGTTCAGCGGGCGTATCGGTTACGGTTTCCGCCAGCACTTCGACTCCGAGTGGAGGCAATTGGCTGTCGGTCAGTCCGTTGAGCGCGACCACCGGCGCAACATTTCAAATCACGGCGAGCGCCAGCCTGGCGGGCCTGGCTGCCGGAAACTATAACGGAACCATCACAGTCACTCCCAGCGGCGGGACACCACTATCGATCCCGGTATCTCTGGCTGTTACCGCGGCGCCCACGGTTTCGGCTGCGCCCACGTCGTTGATCTTCACCTATCGGGCGGGAGACACGCCGCCGGCGGCGCAGACGATCACCGTATCCGGCGGGGGCAGCAGCCTGGCGTTTACGGCGACGGCATCAAGCGCCGGCAGCTGGCTCATCGTTTCGCCGGCTTCAGGGACCACCACGGCGGCCGGGGCGGCGCTTAGCGTGTCCATCAGCCCAGCCAGCCTGAATGCCTCAACCACGCCCTACACCGGCACCATCACGGTGGCGGGCACCGGCACGGCGACGGGCACCACCGCCATCACAGTGAGCCTGACCGTGACCGCCCCACTGCCGACGGTATCCAAAATAACCAACGCCGGCAGTTTCGCGACCGCTACGGCGATTGCACCGGGCGAGATCATCACGCTGTTTGCCAGCGACGCCCAGCATCCCATCGGGCCAACTCCGGCAGTGGGGCTGACGCTGGATTCGACCGGAAAAGTGGCGACCACCATCGGCGGCGTGCAGGTGCTGGCAGCCGGCTTCGCCTGCCCCATGATCTTCGTCAGCGCCACTCAGGTTTCGGCGGTGGTGCCGTATGAACTGGCCAGCTTCGTATTCTCGGGCGCGGATGTTCTGGTCAAGTACCTGGGCCAGACGTCGAACGCGGTCCACGTCAATGTGTCTACCACGCAACCCGGGTTGTTCACGGCCAATTCCTCGGGCACGGGGCCTGGGGCCATCCTGAACAGCAACAGCAGCGTGAATTCGCCGGCCAATCCGGCAGCGAGAGGCGACACCGTGGTGGTGTACATGACGGGCGAAGGCCAGACCACGCCCTTGGGTGTAACGGGCAAGGTGACCACGGTCGCCTCAACCGGGCCGCTCACTCCGACGCCGCTGCTGCCGATCTCGATATTGATCGGCCCAGCGGGATCGCAACTGCCGGCGAACTACAGTTTCGCCGGGGAAGCGCCCGGCTTCGTGTCGGGGGCCATGCAGTTGAACGTGCAGATTCCGCCGAACGCCACCACGGGCGACCAGCCGATTGTCGTTTCCATCGGCCCGAACTCGAGCCAGGCCGGAGTGACGGTTTCGATTAAGTAAACCTTAAAAACCGGTGGTTGGTGGCCGGTGGCCAGTGGCCGGTGAAGAACGCCGGACACGCTGGTTTTCACCGGCCACCGGCCACTGGCCACCTGCATCCGGCATCCGTTTCTGCGGCCACGGCGGTAGAATGGGAGTGCTCAACGACATGTTGAGCGATCCTGCCTCCCCCGCCGGAAGATTACGAATGTCCTTTGTCCACCTGCATTGCCATACGGATTATTCGCTGCTCGATGGGGCCTGCGATATCGATCAGCTCATGAAGATCGTCACCGAGCAGAAGATGCCCGCGGTCGCCATGACCGATCACGGGAACCTGTTTGGGGCCGTCAAGTTCTACAACGCCGCCAAAGCCAGCGGCGTGCATCCGGTGATCGGCTGCGAGGTCTACGTCTCCCAGAAGGGTCACAAGACGCGCTCGGATACGGACCGCTATAACCACCTGGTGCTGCTGTGCGAGAACCAGGAAGGGTACAAAAACCTGATCGATCTGGTGTCCACGGCATACCTGGAGGGCTTCTATTACAAGCCGCGCATCGACACGGATCTGCTGGCGAAGCACGCCAAGGGGCTGATCGGCATGTCGGCTTGCCTGCGCGGCCACATTCCGGAGACGCTGCTTTCGGACAAGCACGAGGACGCGCGGCGCCTGGCCAATACTTACGGCGACATTTTCGGCAAGAACAACTTTTTCCTGGAGGTGCAGGACCATCACCTGGAGCAGGACAAACGGCTGACGCCGCAATTGGTGCGGCTCTCGGCCGAGACCGGGTTCCCGCTGGTAGCGACCAACGATTCGCACTACCTGCGCCGGGAGGATGCGCGGGCGCACGAGATTCTGATGTGCATCCAGACGGGCAAGGGGTTCAACGACCCGAACCGGATGCGATGGAACACGCCGGATTTCTATTTGAAATCGCGCGACGAAATGATGGAGCTGTTCGGCGAGTTGGAAGAGGCGGTGGACCGGACGTGGGAGATCGCCCAGCGGTGCCAGGTCACCCTGGAGAAAGTCAAGGAGCCGTTCCCGCGGTTCGACGTTCCGCCTGAGCACTCGACCGACACGTATTTCGAATTTGTAGCGCGGCAGGGCTTCGAGAAGCGCCGGCCGCGCCTTGAAGCCATGCGGCAAAAGGGCACGCTGAAGAGCGACCTGGCGGAGTACACGGAGCGGCTGGATCGCGAAATCAAAATGATCCAGAACATGAAGTTCTCCGGTTACTTCCTGATCGTCTGGGATTTCATCCGCTACGCTAAGGACCAGGGCATTCCGGTGGGCCCGGGCCGCGGATCGGCGGCGGGAAGCCTGGTCAGCTACGCCATGGAGATCACCGATATCGACCCGCTGCAGTACGGCCTGCTGTTCGAACGCTTCCTCAACCCGGAGCGAGTCAGCTTCCCCGACGTGGACGTGGACTTCTGCATGCACCGCCGCGGCGAAGTGATCCAGTACGTGACGCGGAAGTACGGGCGCGAGCAGGTGGCGCAGATCATCACGTTCAACACGCTGGGCGCGCGGGCGGCGATTAAGGATGTGGGGCGCGTGCTGGAGATCCCCTTCGCCGACGTGGAACGGCTGACCAAGCTGGTGCCGGGTGTGTTGAACATTGGGCTCGAAGAAGCCTTCAAGATGGAGCCGGGCTTCGACGAGGCGCGCAAGAAAGACCCCAAGGTAGACGATCTGTTAAACGTGGCGCTGCGGCTGGAGGGGCTGGCGCGCAACTGCTCGGTGCACGCGGCCGGTGTGGTGATTTCGCCGCAGCCGTTGAAAGAACTGGTGCCGCTGTACAAGACCAACCGCGACGAAATTGTCACCCAGTTCGACATGGGTGGTCTGGAAAAGCTGGCGCTCCTCAAGATGGATTTTCTGGGGCTGACCACGCTCACCCTGATCCAGGATGCGCTGCGGCTGATCGAGAAACGCCACGGCGTGAAGCTGGTGCCGGAGGATCTGCCGCTCGACGATAAAGAGACGTACCAGGTTTTCTGCAAAGGGTTCACCAGCGGCGTGTTCCAGTTCGAATCGAGCGGCATGCGCGACATTCTGCGGCGCTACCAGCCGAGCCGGCTGGAAGACCTGACGGCGCTCAACGCCTTGTACCGGCCGGGCCCCATCCAGGGCGGCATGGTGGACGACTTCATCGAGCGCAAGTGGGGCCGCCGCGCGGTAGCGTACGACCTGCCGGAGCTGAAGGAGTTGCTGGAGGAGACCTACGGCGTCATCGTCTACCAGGAACAGGTGATGCAGATCTCCAATCGCGTGGCGGGCTACTCGCTGGGCGAAGCCGATCTGCTGCGCCGCGCCATGGGTAAAAAGAAGGCCGAGGAAATGGCCCAGCAGCGCGAGCGCTTTGTGCAGGGCGCCGCCGAAAAGGGGCTGCCGCCGAAGAAGGTGGAGAAGATTTTCGACCTGATGGAGCAATTCGCGGGCTACGGGTTCAATAAGTCGCACTCGGCGGCCTACGCCTACCTGGCCTTCGTCACGGCGTACTTGAAGGCGCACTATCCGGTGGACTTCATGGCCGCGCTGTTGACGTCGGAAACCGGGAACACTGCGAAGGTAGTGAAGTACATCAACGAGTGCCGCGAGATGGGCATCACGATTCTGCCGCCGGATGTGAACCACAGCGAATGGAGCTTCACACCGGACGCTCAGGCCATCCGCTTCGGCTTGGGCGCGGTCAAGAACCTGGGGCAAGCCGCGGTGGAAGCCATCGCCAGGGCGCGTGTGGAGGTAGGGCGGTTCACCTCGCTGCACCAGTTCTGCGAGAAGGTGGATTTGGGCGCCATCAACCGGCGCATGATCGAGAGCCTGATCAAGGCGGGCGCCATGGAGACGCTGGAGGGCACGCGGAGCCAGAAGTTCGCCGCCGTGGAATCTGCCATGGAAGCCGGGCAGCGCGTCTGGCGCGACCGCGAGTGCGGCCAGGCGGGTCTGTTCGGCGAAATGCTGGCCGAAGAGCCGCACAGCATGCCGCTGCCCAACGTGCCGGACTGGACGGACAAGGAAAAGCTGGCCGGCGAGAAAGAATTGCTCGGCTTCTGGGTGACCGGCCACCCACTGGACCGGTACGCCGACAAGGTGGCGGAGTTGGCCACCCACGATAGTGGAAACCTGGAAGGGCTGGCCAAGGGTGTGGAGGTCAAGTTGTGCGGCGTGCTGACGGGCGCCACCCGCAAGCGCAACAAGGAGGGTAAGCCGTGGGCGACGGTGACGCTGGAAGACCGCAGCGGTTCGCTGGAGGCGCTGGTCTTCGCCACCAGTTATGAGCGCCTGGCAGCCGAGGTGATCGAAGACCAGGTGGTGCTGATAACGGGCCTGGTGCTGCCCGAGGAAAACGCGGCGCCGAAGATTTCGGTGCAGAACATTGTGGCGCTGGACAATGCGCGCATGGACCTGCCGGCGGTGATCGCGATCCGTGTGTGGCTAGGCCGCAACGGCGGCGTGGACCGAGCCGGCGCCCTGGAAGAGTTGTTCAAGCGGAAACCGGGGGAAACCGCGGTGCGCCTGCGGCTGGAATCGCCGCGAGACTTTTCGGTGCTGCTGGACGTGGCGGCCAAGGTCAAGCCCGACCGCGAGTTCAAGGCCGCCGTGGAGGCGATCTGCGGGCCGGAGAGTGTGGAGCGGGTGGCGGGGTGACGCGCACTCAAATCAGGTGCTCGATCTCCACGTCATACCACTTCTGTTTCAGGTATTCGGCGACCAGCCGGCGATGGCAGTGCTCCGGCGTATTCTCGCTGCACAGTAAGCAGCCACCATCCAGCACCGCCCGTGAAAGGGTCTCCTCCACGCGGCGATCGGCCATCAATGCCAGAAACTGGCGCTCATATAACGCCCAGTCGCCCTTCCGCTTCTTGTAAGCGTCCAGCATGTCTTCCGTCGGCGCCAGTTCCGTCAGGTGCACGTAGTCGATACCGCAGATGGCTCTGGTGAAGTAACGCAGATCGTCGCGCTTGGCGAAGCCGGCAAGCTGCGAGGTGTTGTTGAGTCGAACATCGACCAGGCGCTGGACCTTTGCCGTCTGGAGTCCGCCAAAGAAAGCCTCAGCCGATTTCTTGGTGAAGCCGATGGTGTAGATTGTCATCCGGCGTGAAGCCTGGTTGGCTTCAAGCCGGTTGGCTTCAAGCCGGTTGGCTTCAAGGCGGCTGGCTTCAAGGCGGTTAGCTCCTCGGGATGGCCGGAGGCTGGCTCCTTTTCGTAAGCGATGCGGGCTCCTCGAATCCTGTAAGCGTCCTCCAGGATTTCCTCGTGGGAGCGGAACAGGTCCTGGTCCGGAAGATGGAGCAGCCGCAGCAGGCGAGTCATGGTGTCCGCATGGTTCTCCAAGGCGCCGTCGTCCAATATGTGTTCCACCGTAAACCCGCTAGCCTGAACTTGTGGCGCCACCAGTATGGTACGGTGACAATCCAGCGGGTCCTTCTCGGCGCACATCAACACCGAACGGCCGGCCCTGGCAACTTCCTCCACCCGATCCAGACCCTTTTGGAACAGGCCGGTCCGGGCGAGCCGGTCATACTGAACCTTGCCGTGCTCGTAGCACGAAGCGTCGTCACTCCGGGCGCCCAATTCCTGGCCGAGAAACAAGTAGCCGATCCCGGATGCGGCCAGCACCTGTTGCAGGACCTCGCGATTGAACTGCGGATTGAAACGGCTGTATGGATTCGACCTCACGTCACAGACGGTGGCGATCCGGTGCATCGTCAGCAGCGCGGTGAAGCGCTCCACCGTGTGAGTAGAATGGCCGATCGTGTAAACAACGGGGTTCATGCGGTGCCGATGATAGCAGCTACCAGTTTATAACAGTAGCCGTCGTCGAACGGCTCGCCGAGGCTCACACAGATCAGTGCAGCAGCCAGAACGTAATTGCCGTTGGCTTTCCTGAGAAATGCGCGCTCGGTGATGGGGTCGGTGACTGCCAGAATATAGGGCACACCCGAATACTCGAAATGTGCCCTCACCCTTCTCTGGCCGAAGCTGCCGCCGATGCCGGCGCCCTCGACATGAACGCCAATGGTCAAGCCTTCGGGCTCGATGAGGCACAAAGAAGTATCGAAACCGGAAGCTTCCTCCTGGCTGACACGGTCGTTGAGGCCGTTGTGGGCTGAACTACCGTTCGACCACAGAGCCGCCGGATGGTCAAGCAGATGCCCCAGATCCTGGACCGTCAACTCGCCGGTCTTGCGCCAGGGACGCCCGGCGTCGATGACGTGGTTCTCAGTCTGGTACAGCATGGGCGCCGGGCGCATCATCGGAATATCGACGATATCCAGGACCTCAGGCTCCCTGCCACGCTGATAACGCCGCTCCCCTTCAGAGACCTCGCCGGTAGAGCGTACGCTGACCGGCCGAATCCATTTGCCGTACCCATTGGCGAGAATCTCTTTGCCGGCGATGCATCTTCCGGAGTATTTTCTGGAGTTGGCCAGACAGACAATCCTCTTCGAGTAGTTCATGCTCCCAACCACTCGATGCGGGTACCTGCTTTCAGTGCCGCTTCCTCAGCCACTCTCGAAACTTCAACAATCGGGGCAGCGATTCCCTGTCCTTCTGCCGATTCGTTGCCTGCTTGCTCTGCACGATATCATCGATGTTACAGACATAAACCCCTGCACCTCGACGCGGCGCTGCCAGGCGTCTTCGAATGTCTCAATGCCATCGGAGCGAAAGTATTCACAATTAGCGGGGTTCCTTTCCAAAAAGACATGAGCCTCCTGTGTTGTGTCGGGATAACCCAGCAGGACAGCTCCCGACTCTCCAAAGAATAGATACTGATCCCGTGCCGATGGAAAGCGTCCCGAATCTCTTCGGCCTGCTTGTAATCAAACCCGGCCATACCCTAACCAATCCGGCAGATTCTCCTCGCACCATGTCCGGTATTGCTCCATCGTGTCGAAGGAACGGAACGGAGCGTCATCGAGCACCGGCTTGTAGGTGTTGCACCTGCCGGCAGGTGTGGATGAAGGCGTATTTCATCCGCTGTTCCAAGGGCCTTCGGGCGGCGGCTTCAAACTCGGCAACCCATTGCGCCTCGGTTTGGGCGTCTACCGCGAACTCCATACTCACCCGTTAACGCGCGGCGGCCAGCTTCGTCGACCCGCTGTTCGCCGACCCGCCGCTAAGCGCAGCCTTCAGGCCCTGTTCCGCGTGCGCATCGTGCGGGTATTGCTCCAGCGCGGTGCGGAAGGCGCGCTCGGCTACCGAAGGCTTGTTGTTCTTCAACGCCGCGTGGCCCATGGCCTCGGCGACCGGGCGTGGATAATACGGCGGCTCGGTGTAGGTCAGGCGGCGCTCGGCCTTCGATGCAGCCTCGAACTGTTTCAGTGCCCGGTCCACCTGGGCGTCGGCCAATTCGACGTGGCCCAGCATTTCCAGGCGCGCCACCACCAACTCCGGCGGGTCGGGCCGGTGGGTCCTGGCGCGAAAATCGGTCATCGATTGGTCGAACAGGCGCTGTTCTTCCCTGGCCGCGGTGGGGTTCGCCTGGTTGGCATAAGCCAGCGCGCGCGCCCAGTGGCGCCAGGCATCCTGACGCGGTTTGCCGAATTCGGGAAGCAAGTCGCCAGACACGATCGCGTCCCACTTTTCGAACTGCACCAGCGTGCGCAGCATGGCGAAAAACCCTTGTGCGCGCGCCGTGGCCATAGCGTCCGGCTGCGCGGCCTGACCGGGGTTCTCTTGGTACCCGAGCAACTCCCTGGCGGCTTCCATGGCGTCATCGTACCGGCCTTCGAAGGAGTACGCGGTAGCCAGATAGTGGACGTTGTGCCCGTGATGGCCGCTGCCGTAAAGTTTGTCCTGTTTCATATAGGCGCGCTCGCTTTCCGCGGCGGTGCTGAAAGCTTTGACGGCGTCGGCCCAGCGCCCGGTCTGCGAATAGATGTGGCCGGGCATGTGGAGCGCATGCGGGATGTTGGGCACAAGCTGGGCGTACTTTTCGCAGCTCGGCCAGGCGTCCTTGGCGAACGTGGCGCCTTCAAAGCCGTGAATGATGTAGTGATGCACGCCGGGATGCTCGGGGACCTTGAGCAACAACCCGCGCAGGATGGCGACGGCTTCGCTGCTGCCCGGAGCATTCGGCTTCTTGTCCGGCAGGGAGAAACCGCGCATGACCATCAGAGCCAGATCGAGTTGCGCTTCCACCTCGTCCGGATGCGCTGCCAGCAGCGTGCGGAGACCCTTGACGAAGCCGTCCTCGGGGTCCTTGGCGTTAGCATCACGGCGTGCGGCAATGGCGGTTACGTATAGTTTCTCCAGGTCGGTGGCTTTGCCCGAAACCTGGGCCAATTCCACGGCGCGCTGAGCCGCGGAGCGCGCGCGCGACGTGGCCGGCGGCACCTGCTTGCCTTGCACCTGTTCCAGGAGGTCAATCTGAAAGCGCGGACGCCAATCGCCGGCTGCCACCATGGCGATGCCCCACTGCGGCATGGGCGCAGCGGGATCGAGCACGGCAGCCTGCAGGAACGACCGCTCGGCTTCGCGGGCCCAGAAGGAATGCATCTGCGCCAGGCCCTGGTCGAAGAACTGCTGCGCTTCGGGGCTGCTGGTGGTGATGGCCAGGTGCACCGTGCCCATGCCGGTCAGTAATTTGGCCGGAAGTGTGGGTGCCAGCGCGCTGGGCGGCGGCGTGCAATTGTCGGCGGCCTTGGGCGCCTGTGCGATGGCGCCTTGCGCCGCGGCGAAAATCAAAAAAGCTGCGAGCTTCATTGAGGCTTCTCCAATTCCCGAGCGATCAGGTGCTCGAGTTGATCGATGCGGTACTGGAATCCTTCGACCACGGCGGCAATGCGGCCCTGGCGGTCGATGATCGAGGTGGTTGAATTATGGCCGATGGAGCCTTCGTCGGTCCAGTAGACTTCGCCCAACGCCGCGGCCAGCGGGCCTACGTCGCCGGTAAGGAAGCGCCACTGCGAGGGATCGGCGGCCCAACGCTGCCCGTAGCCGGCCAGAACGGCCGGAGTGTCGTAGTCGGGGTCCACCGTGACGGAGAGAAGTATCACGTCGCGGCCGTGGAATCGCCGCTGCAGCGTGGCGAAGTTGGCGGAGAGGCGCGGGCAGACATCGGGCAACGGGCAGCGCGTGTAAATGAAATCGATGGCTACCACCTTGCCGCGCAGATCGGCCAGTTCGACGGCGCCGCCGGACTGATCGGTGAGGCGGAACTCCGGCAGCCCGTCGCCCACGTGCAGTCTCTCCTTGGGAGCGGGAATTGCGGCGTCCGGACCAGCGGCCTTCCGCAGGTTCCGCGCCAGCGAGCGGTGGTTCGCGATTACCAGGTCGAATTGCACGCGCGCGCCGGGATAGAGCGTCGCCAGGTCCACGAGTTGATCCACGCGGAACGGCATCACCATCGCCGGCATGTACCTGGCGATGGGACGGTGTGACACCAGGATGGTGCGGGCGGCGGGGTCGAGGGCCAGCACGATGCCGTCCACCGGGTACGTTTTCGCGAATGCCGCCGCCGCGGCGACCATCAATAGACAAGCTCGCATACTTTACGTTGAACGGATTATAGCGCGGAATAGCCCCAATTGAGGGTTCCTAGCCGGTCATCGAAATAGGACAATAGCTCACATGAAGAAATACACTCTCTACCTGGGTGGCCTGCCGGTCGGTCTGGCGGTCTTCGGCGCAATCGTCGGTTTGGCGGCCTCCGCCGATTTTCAGGCCGAGGGTAAGCTCTGGTGGGCGCACGTCCAATTCCTGGCGGATGACAAACTTGAAGGGCGCAATACCGGATCGGCCGGCTACCAGAAGGCCGTCGACTATGTTGCCGCGGCCTTTGAGCGGTTCGGGTTGAAGCCTATGGGCACCTCGGGGTATCGGCAGCCGGTGCAGTTCGAGACCCGGCAACTGGTGGAAGAAGAGTCGGGCCTGGCATTAGTACGCGACGGTAACGCGGAGGTACTGGCGCGTGAGGATGCCGCGCTCAGTACGCGCGGCGATCCGGCGCCGGCACTGGCAGCGCCGATGGTCTTCGTCGGCTACGGGCTGCAGGTGCCGGAGGCTCACTACGACGAACTGGCGGGGCTCAACCTGCGCGGCAGGATCGCGGTATATGTCAACGGGACGGGGCCCGTGGAAACTTCGGGCAACATCAAGTCCCACTACGCGTCGGCCGTGGAGCGCTGGAACGCGCTGAAGAGGGCCGGGGCAGTGGGCATTGCCACCATTCAGAGCCCGCGCGGCGTCAATGGACAGCCCCCCGCGGACGCCGGGCGCGCTGACGGTGGGCGCACTGACGGTGGGCGTGCGGACGCTGGGCGCGGCGGGCGCGGACCGGCGCCACCCACGTTTGTCCTGGCCGATCCCAATATGCAGGAAGCCGCAGGGATGGCTGTTTCGGTTACCATCACGCGGCGCGGAATCGACAAGTTTCTCGATGGCACCGGGCATACCGCTGACGAGATTCTGAAAGCGGCGGCGGCCAATGAGGCCCTGCCGAAGTTTCCGCTGTTGGGCACGCTGCGCAGTAGGGCCGCCATCCGAAGGGACCGCCTGGACGCGCCGAATGTGATTGGGATGCTGCCGGGATCGGATGCGCAGTTGAAGGACGAGTACGTCATTATGTCGGCCCACCTGGACCATGTGGGTATCGGGCGGCCGGTCAATGAAGACACCATTTACAACGGCGCGATGGATGACGCTTCGGGAATCGCCAGCGTGCTGGAGATCGCACGCATCATCAAGGAGTCGGGCGACAAGCTGAAGCGGTCGCTGATTTTCCTGGCTGTGACGGCTGAAGAGAAAGGCGAGCTGGGGTCGCGGTACTTCGCGGCGCATCCCACGGTGCCGGCCAAACAAATCGTGGCGGACCTCAACCTGGACATGTTCCTGCCGCTGCATGAGCTGAAGGTGATCGAGGTGCAAGGCCTGGGGGAATCCACGCTGGGAGACACCATTCGGGCGGCCGCCAAAGAAGCAGGCGTGGCCGTGCAGGCCGATAAGGAGCCGGAGCAGAACCGCTTCATCCGCAGCGACCAGTACAGCTTCATTCGCCAGGGGGTGCCGGCGCTGGCCTTCAAGTTCGGGTACGAATTGGGGTCGCCGGAGGAGAAACTCCACAAGGACTGGCTCAAGGACCGGTATCACAAGCCGTCGGACGATCTGAATCAGCCGGTGGACAAAACCGCGGCGGCGCAGTTTGACCGGATCATTCTGAGCCTGCTGGAGCGCGTGGCGAATGCGCCGGAGCGCCCGCGCTGGAACAGCGACAGCTTCTTTAAGAGGTTCGCGAAATAGATGAAAAGCGGATGCCAGATGCCGGTGGCCGGTGGTTGTGTGTTGACCGGCCACCGGCATCTGACATCTGACATCTGGCATCTGCTTTACAGCTATTCGTACCGCAGCGCCCGAATCGGATCCACCCGCGCGGCCCGCTCCGCCGGAATGTAGCCGGCCCCCAGAGCCACCGACACCATCATCAGAACCGCCAGCGCGATGCTGACGGGATCGTTGGGGACTATCCCGTAGATCTGCGTCCTGACCAGACCCGTGAGGGCTAGCGAGATCGGAATCGCAATCGCCACGCCAGTGGCCGTCAGAAGGAATACCTCGCGCATTACCAGGCTGAGCAGGTCGGCGCGCGCTGCGCCCAGGGCGAGGCGGATTCCGATTTCGCGGGTTCGCCGCGTCACCGTGTACGCCATCACGCCATACAAGCCAACGGCCGCCAGAACCGTCGCCAGGATTCCGAACAACGCCGACAGCGTGGCGATCATGCGCTGCGGAGAGAGAGCCTCATCCACCTGTTCCTCCATGGTGCGCAGGTTGGCAACCGGCAGCGACGCATCGAACGAGCTGACTTCGCGGCGGATGGCCGGGAACAACGACTTCGGGTCCACCGCGGTGCGTGCGTACACCATCAGCGAGCTCGGCGTGGGGCTTTGTGCGAACGGGAAATAAATCACGCGCGGAATCTTCTCATCCACCTTGCCGTATTTGGAGGCGCGCACCACGCCGACGATTTCCACCATCTCGCCAGGCTTGGCGGCGCGGCCGCGGCCGAAGCGCCGGCCAATCGGATTTTCATTCTGAAAGAAATACTGCGCGAAGACTCCGTTGACAATGGCCACTCTGGTGGCGCCTTCCCGGTCGCGGGGAGTGAAGTCGCGGCCCTGCAGCAGCGGAATCGCCATGGTGGAGAAATAGCCGGGGCTGACGAAATCCACCCAGGAATTCACGCTCTCGTCTTCCTTCGGCTGATAGCCTTCAACCGCGATGGAAGTAACCTCCTGGTTGTCGGCGAGGAGGGCATTCTCGCCGATCGCCGCGGAACGCACGCCCGGAATCGCGGTGATGCGCTGCTGCAGGTTCTCCGCCAGTTGGTGTACGGGCCCAGGCTTGTAGTTGGTGTTCAGCGAAGGGTCGAGCATGAAGCCCAACAGGCTTTCGCGGCGAAAACCCAGGTCCACGTTCTTCAGGTTGTGAAGCGAGCGGGTGAAGAGCGCGGCGGCAATCAACATCAGCAGCGAAAGCGCCACCTGGGAAATCACCAGCGCTTTGCGAAGCAGCACCTGGCCGCTGGCCGCGGAGACGCTGCCGGCCTGGTCTTTGAGCGTGCCCGCCAGCGAAGGCGAAGTAGCCTGCCATGCCGGCACGATGCCGAAAACGATTCCCGCCACAACGGCCAGCGCAAACGTGAACGCAAAGACGCGCGGATCGAGATCGGCAGTCAGGCCAAGATCGGACGAGTTTGCCACCAGACCGATCACCGCGCTCGACACCCACCACGCCACCAGCAGCCCTATGGCGCCG
>Ga0210402_10003294_pt1 | contig 15204 bp, 6 predicted proteins | sample IncBWC7MmetaG_FD_161055 | JGI IMG/M metagenome (GOLD analysis project Ga0210402, IMG submission 161055) | Forest soil microbial communities from Barre Woods Harvard Forest LTER site, Petersham, Massachusetts, United States - Inc-BW-C-7-M | ecosystem: Environmental > Terrestrial > Soil >...
CCCTTTTGCCGCCCGAACTCTTTTTAGATTGTTTGCGCAGTGAGCAACCACCCGGCCTGGCTGGCTTGACGCGGCGCTGGGGCGGCCATAGACTCGTTTCTTCCATGCCAGAAAGACGGCTTCCTGTGGGGTCAGCCCTGATCTGGAGCGCACTGGCAACGATTGCGCTTCAGGTGCTAGCTTTGGCAGTTTGGGGGACGAATCCTCCGGGTCCCGTGCTCTCCCAAGCTCTGCAGGCTGTTAGCGCATTCCTGGTGGGCTTGGCTTGCGGTAAGGCCAGTTTCCGCGGCACTGCTTTTGCTCGATCCTTCTGGCAGCTCTCCGGCCTCGCATTTTTCATCTGGAGCGTGGCCCAAACGATTGGGACCTATCAGTTGTATGCGGCGACTCTGCACCCCCAGGTCGGGCCGCGCGGGATTATCCTCTATTTCTTCTCGTTTACTCCCCTTTTTGCCTCCTTGTTCCTGACTCCCGGTACCACGGAGCAAGAAACTCGGTGGGAGTCGTATCTCGACTTCCTTCAGATTCTCATCATCTCGGCCACCTTTTACCTGCTCTTTCTTCACGTTCCCTGGTGGCACTTGACCGAGCCGGAATGGGTCTCCCGGCGGGCGGCCACGGTCAACTTTCGCAATCTTTTGCTTTGCGCTGGTTTCGCCTTGCGCATCCTGACCACTCGTTCACGGCAGCACCGCCAACTTTACGCCCGTGTTGGGGGACCGATGGCGCTCTACTCCCTCGGCTTCTGGCTGGGGAAACGGGGAATCTCCTTCTGGAGCGTTCGATTGGGAAGCTGGTTCGATCTCGGCTGGACCATCCCGTTCCTGCTGATCGTGTACTTTGCCGATAGATGGCAAGAGCGAGTGCCAGAAAAGGAAACTGGGAAAGAGCGGGGATTTGTTCCCATCGTTCTGACTTTTCTGCTGACTCTGTCCCTCCCGGCTGTAGCCGTCGGGCTTGTCCGCTTCCGAGGCTACGTATCGGATCCCGAGGCATACCTCATCTGCGGGGCGGCAGCTGCCGCCATAACCTGCTTTTTCAGCAGGCTGGCCCTCACGCAATATCGCCAGCAGCGGACTTTCGAGCGCCTGCAGATCTCTGAGCGGCGCTATCGGTCTCTCTTTGAAGGAAACGTGGCGGGGGTGTTTCGTACCGCCATGGATGGGCGATATCTGGACTGCAATGAGGCTTACGCCCGCATCTACGGCTACGCATCGCGTGAGGAGGTGCTCGCAGGCACCTCGCTGGCACGATACGCGAATCCAGCGGAACGCGCGGAGCGCATGGTCAAGCTCCGTCAGCAGCGGCTCTTCACCAACATGGAAACTCTTCAGCGGCGCAAGGACGGGAGTTCCATCTGGGTCCTCCACAATCTGGCCCTGATGAAGGACGAGCAGGGAAACGAATCCATCGAGGGTACCATCCTTGATGTCACCGAACGCAAGCGCGCGGAAGCCGAGATTCTGGAATGGAAAAACCGCTATGAAGCCGCCGTACATGCCAGCAGACAAATCATCTATGACCGGGACCCCAAGACCAACCGCGTCACTTTTGGAATTAATCTGGGAACCATCCTTGGTTATTCCCCCGAGGAGATCGGCGGAGTAAACAACCGATGGAGAGAACTCATTCATCCCGATGATCTGGAAAGATACACAAATGAATTGGACCGTATTCTCGCGCTTGGCAATGAGCCCTTGCACATCGAATATCGCGTGCGCAAGAAAAATGGCCCTTATTTCACCGTAAAGGATGAAGGCCATTTCATCCTCGATAGTTCTGAAAAAGTCGGCCATCTGGTTGGTTTCATTACCGATATCACTGAACAGCGCATGCTCGAAGAGCAATTGCGGCAGTCCCAGAAGATGGAAGCCGTGGGCCGGTTGGCAGGCGGCCTGGCGCATGACTTCAACAACCTGCTTACGGTGATTAAGGGCTACAGCCGCATGGTCTTGGACGATCCCCGGCGGGAAGAAAAGGTCCGGGCCAACGTCGAGCATATTGATTCCGCAGCGGAGCGGGCGGCATCCTTGACCCGGCATCTTTTGGCTTTCAGCCGCAAGCAAGTTCTTCAGCCGAAAGTGATCGACCTCAACGTGCTGATCGAGAACTTGGACAAAATGCTTCGCCGCCTGATCGGCGAGGACATCCTGGTCGTGACTGCAACCGCAGATGCTCTCGGCTCGGTAAAGGCGGATCCCGGCCAGATCGAGCAGGTCATCATGAACCTGGTCGTCAACGCGCGCGACGCCATGCCCAACGGAGGGAAGTTGACTCTGGAGACCGCCAACGTCGACCTGGATGCGGATTACGCTCGCGAACACGAAGGCGTGCGTCCGGGACCCTACGTCATGCTCGCGGTCAGCGACACCGGTTCCGGCATGGACACGCAGACGCAAGCGCGTATCTTCGAGCCGTTTTTCACCACCAAAGAACTTGGCCGTGGAACCGGCTTGGGTCTCTCCACCGTGTATGGGGTCGTCAAACAGAGCGGCGGTCATATCTGGGTCTACAGCGAATTGAACCGCGGCACCACTTTCAAGATCTACTTCGCCAGGGTCGACGATCCTGCGGGAAAGGTTCACCAAGCGGCGGGGCCTGCCGTTCCAACAGAAGGCCGCGAAACCCTCTTGTTGGTTGAGGATGACCAGCAGGTTCGGGAATTAACTCATTCCGTGCTCGTGGCCTGCGGCTATCATGTCCTTGTCGCCGAAAACGGGCGGGCGGCGGTGGAAATTTGTGAACGGCAGGGAGGCGACATCGATTTGCTGCTGACGGATGTGGTGATGCCCGGAATCAGCGGACGCGACCTAGCTGCTCAAGTCACGGCGCGCTGGCCCAACATTAAAGTGATGTACATGTCGGGATACACGGAAAACTCCATCGTTCATCACGGAGTTCTTGATACCGGCACTTTTTTTCTGGCGAAGCCCTTCACTCCCACGGCTCTGGCAAATAAGGTGCGCGAGGTGCTGGACAGCGATGCCCTCTAGGCCAAGCACTTCGCGACGAACAATGCGCGTCTTTCCGTCAAGCCACTACGGAAGATTCCCTGGCATTCGTCTTCAGGAAACGAAACCACAGCCATAGGACGGCGAAAGCGGCGAACGCCCCAGCAGAGTCCAGCAGCGAATCGTAAGCGGATGCCGTGCGGCTGGCGACGAAAGCTTGGTGAATTTCATCCAGCACGGAATATCCCGCGGCGCAGGAGAGTGCCGCCACGCCCCAAGTCCAGCGCCACCCTTTGCGGTCTCCCCGCACGCCGCGATAGAGCAACAGGCAAAACACAAAATATTCTGAGAAGTGCGCGCTCTTCCGAATGAAATAGTGAATGGTCAAAAAAAGATCTTCCGTCAGCGAAGGAACCAGCCAGCGCAGCACCGGCTTGAGTACCCACCCAGTATGCTCCGCCGAAAAAGTGTCTGTGGACATCGAAAAGATGATGCCTGCCCAGAGCAGTGCCGGCCACCACGCGCGCAGCCACGCGGGCACGCCGGGAGGCCGCAAGCGAGCCTGAATCTCAGGTAAGTGTGGAGCGGGGCGCGGGTTGCGCCAGGGCTGGATTTCCGGCACTAAAAATTGCTCCTTCTATCTGTCTCATCACGCTGCGCGGCACATTTCCGCGCGGCCACGACTCCATGCATCCTTATTCCATGCGATAGTTCGGCGCTTCTTTCGTGATGATTACGTCGTGAACGTGGCTCTCGCGCAGTCCCGCGGCAGTCACTCGCACAAACTTGCCCTTTTCCTTGAATTCCTTCAGCGTGGCAGCTCCCACGTAACCCATGCCACTCCTCAATCCGCCGACAAGCTGGTCCGTCAACGCGCCCAACGATCCCTTGTACGGCACGCGGCCCTCGACGCCTTCAGGCACCGACTTGGAGCGGTCCCCGCTGTCCTGAACCACCGCGTAGCGGTCGGATCCCGCTTCCATCGCCCCAGTAGAACCCATTCCTCGGTAGGACTTGAACGTGCGCCCTTGAAAGAGAATTGTTTCCCCGGGAGCCTCTTCGGTACCTGCAAATAGGCTCCCGATCATCACGCACGAAGCGCCCGCCGCTAGCGCCTTCGATATGTCGCCGGAATACTTGATCCCGCCGTCTGCAATAATCGCCACGTCCGTGCCTTTCGCGGCTCTCGCGGCTTCCATGATGGCCGTCAGTTGCGGCACTCCTGCTCCGGTGACCACACGCGTCGTGCAGATCGAGCCCGGTCCAATCCCCACTTTCAGTCCATCGATGCCTAGCGAAATCAGTTCCTTCGCGCCGTCATAAGTCGCCACGTTGCCCGCAACAAGTTGCATTTCCGGCAAGCGATGCCGAATCACTTTGATGGCTTCAATTACTCGCTCGGAATGCCCGTGCGCGGTGTCAATCGCCAGGACATCTGCTTTTGCTTTTGACATTTCCACCGCGCGCTCCAGAAAATCCCCCGTTGCGCCAACCGCCGCCCCCACGCGCAATCTTCCGTGCTCATCCTTGGCCGCGCGGGGATATTCCAGTTTCTTCTGGATGTCTTTAACGGTGATCAAGCCCTTAAGGTTGAAGTCCTGATCGACCACCAGCAACTTTTCGATGCGGTGCTTTTGCAGGATGCGTTCGGCTTCTTCCAGCGTCGTGCCTACCGGCACGGTTACGAGATTCTCCTTGGTCATCACCGAACCGACCAGTTGCGCGTGATTTTTCTCGAACCGCAGGTCCCGGTTGGTCAAAATCCCCGTTAGCCGCGAGCCGCGGGTCACCGGCAGGCCGGAAATCTTGTACTTATTCATGATTTCGAGCGCCTGCCGCAGCGTGATGTCCGGCGAAATCGTCACTGGATCAACAATCATCCCGCTTTCCGAGCGCTTTACCCGGTCCACTTCCTCGCCCTGCCTGTCGATCGGCATGTTGCGGTGCACCAGTCCGATGCCGCCTTGCCGCGCGATGGCAATGGCCAGCCGCGATTCCGTAACTGTGTCCATGGCCGCTGACGCCAGCGGAATATTGATCTTCAGCTTGCGCGCAAAGTTCGTGGTGGTGTCCACTTCCGTCGGCAGCACAGCCGACCGCCCCGGCAACAGCAGCACGTCGTCAAATGTAAGACCCTCGGTAATCGGACTGTCCATCGTTCCCGCCTCATCTAATAAGATCGCGCGCACCCAAACCAGCGCCATAAAGCAGCGCAGCCCAGCGGGTGCCCGCTGGGCTGGCAAATGATTTCATCAAATTGAAAAAATGCATCACCGTGAATCTTTAATTCTAAGGGGCATTCCCATTCCGGTCAAGCCAACCGGGAGAATCTCCCGGGAGCAGCACAGCCGCTCTCAGAATGGCTGTGGGCCAAGCCGGAATACCCTAGTTCCTCCCCACAGAAAAAACCGGGACTGACTCATCTGAGTCAGTCCCGGTCTTGATTGTTTGTCTCGGCTAGGCCGTCCGCCTAGAACGTGAACCGGGCGCCCAGCTCGCCCCAAAGGGCCCGCGGGACGATGGTGCTGCTCGGGTTGATGAAGCCGACCGGATGGCCGAACGTCGAAGCGCTGGCGATGTTGAGGCCAAAGTTGTTGCCGTAGTTGGCGCGATTCGTCAAGTTGAACGCCTGCGCCACCAACTGCAAGTTCTTGTGTTCACCGAACCTGATGTTCTTTGCCAGCCGCATGTCGAGTTCGAAGTAAGGATCCCCGCGAAGCGGATCGAACTTGGCGATGGTGCAGCCTTGAGCGACGCCGTTTATCCCATAGAAGCAGTTTTGCGCGCCCGTATTGTTGCCCGCAAACGCCAGGTAGTTCGTCGGATCGCTCGTCGGAACCACAACGGCAACGGCCGTGCCGCCGCCGGTGTTCAGGGTATTGGAAGAGTTGGTCAAGTTGTACGGGCGAGCCGACCCGAACTGCATGATAGGCGAGAGCTGGAAGCCCTTGCCCAGGTCGACGATTCCGCTCAGCGTTACGTGATGGCGCTCATCGTTCGGCGAAGGGCCCCATTCATAGCTTGCGAACGGATTCGTCGCGAGCCTCGGATAGTTACGGAAAGAACCGCCGCCCGCGTCATAGGAGTAAGCCCAAGCCAGTGTATAGTTCGCGTTGATGGAAAAATGATGCGTCATGCGCTGGCGCAAGCTGATGTTCATGCCGTCGTAATGCGACCGGCCAATGGACTCCTCGTTGCGGACGCTTGCGAATTGAGCCTTGGCGGACCCCGGGGCAGTTAGTCCATTCAGCGGAGCTGTACAGCAAGCCCCACCCACAGGCACTCGCTGATCGATATTGATGGTTTTGTTCTCATGCAGACCGAGAACATGTGTGTACTCTGCCTCAACCACGGTGTTGGGGTTGAGCGACCAGCTATACCCCCCGTTAAACTCCAGGGTTTCCGGGTTGCGATAGTTGGGATCCATCAAGCGTCCGATACTGCCCGGCGGAAGCTGTGTGGTCGGAGCGGGAATGGTTGGCTGGGGGCTGACGCCGTATTTCCATTGACCCAGGGTAAGGCCCGTGCCCGGAACAGAGTCGGTAGGGCTCGTAAGGCTGAGCACCGTCGCAAAGACCGTCGGGTTGCTCATTTGCTCCATGAACAGCGGAATGTTCTGGAACACGTTGCCATAATAGAGCCCGAATCCTCCGCGCACTACGTGCTTGCCAGCGCCAGTGATGTCGTAGGCGAAGCCAACTCGTGGGCTGAAGTCTTTGTTGTCGTCATGCGGTAGTTTGCTGACGTAAGGATTTGAGATCGGGTTGTTGTAGCCCACCAGTGCCAAATAGGTGCGGCTCTTTTGGACGTCCGACACGCCGACCATGTTGAAATCTTTGTCCCAGCGCAAGCCAAGATTGACTGTCAGACGGCGGTTGACTTTCCAGTCGTCCTGGCCATAAAGGCCGAGTTGCTTGGTGGCGACAAGAAAGTACGGGTTGCCGTTTGCGATGTCCATGCCGGTAACCGCGCCGGCGGTCGCAAATTGCTGCGGGAAGAACGTAGGGCCGCACTTATTTACATTGTCGTCGACTGTGGCAAGTATGCAGCTCGGGTTCTTCGCAAAGTCGACTTCCAGCGTAGAGCTGAATTCGAAGAAGCCGCCTTCCACTGGATTGTAGATGTAGTCCACTCCCGCCTTGAACGTATGGTGGCCGACGGTTTTCGAGATGTCATCCTTGAACTGCCACTTTTTCTGAAAGGACTGCTGGGGAACGTTGATATTGGTGCCGAAGGACGCGTTGGGGAAGGTGACCAGCGGCGCGCTGATGCTACTGGCGATGAGGTTGTTCCAATATTGATAGCCAGCCGTGAACTGATTGACTACGGTATTGGAAATCATGGTGTTCAGAGTGAAGTTGCCCAGAATCAAATGATTCTTGGTGAAGTTGCCGTTGGAAAGGTCGCCGGTGCCGTCCGACTGATCGTTCAGACTGTCGTTGACCTGCGAGTTGTAACTGAGGTAGGCGCTGTTCTTGCTGTTGATCACCCAGTCCATTCGACCGTTGTAACGCGTTTCAAAAAAGGGACGTGGGATGGTAGCCGAAGGTTGAGCCGCAAGTCCGGCTCCCTTCGCGAGCGTGAGTTCCGCGAATGACTTTGCGTCCTCTGCCTGAGCCTGGTGTTCGCGTTCGCGTTCGATGGCGAAAAAACCAAAGAGTTTGTCCTTGACGAAAGGTCCACCAACGGACCCACCGAACTGCTGACGAGTGTAGTCCGGGTGAGACTTAGACGTGGTGCCGTCGCCATTGGGATCCTTTTCGTCCGTGTTCAGATTGGTGTTTCGGAAGAATCCGAAAACAGACCCGTGGTAGAGGTTGGTACCCTGTTTGGTGATCATGTTGATCGCGGCACCCTCGGAGCGCCCGTTTTCCGCCGAGAAGCGCTGCGTGCTGATCTGGAATTCCTGCACCGCTTCCAACGGAAGCTGCATTACGGGTCCGCCAACTGTGTTGTCCTTGTTATCCACGCCGTTGACTGTAACGTTCACGTTGCGGCCACCGGCGCCGTTGACGGAAAGGATCGCGTAGCGGTTCTTGGTGGGATCGTAGGAATCCGTGGCCTTGACGCCCGGAGCCAGATAGGCAAGGTTGGCCACGTCGCGTCCGACCATCGGCAGCTCTTCTACTTCGGTAGGCGTAATGGTCTGGCTGACACTCGTCTTTGTCTGATCAAGCAGCGGCGCCTCGCTGGTCACTTCGATCATTTCGGACATGGAGCCAGTCTTCAATTCCGCGTTGATGGTGGCAGTCTGACCAATCAAGACCTCGATAGTCTGCGAGATACTGGCAAAACCGGTCTTGCTGATTGTTACCACGTATGTGCCCACGGGCAGCAATTCGAACTGATAGTATCCCGTGTCCGTAGTGCTTGTCGTCCGTGACACATCCGTGCCCTTATTCTTCGCCACCACTTGAGCTCCAGTCACGACCGCGCCGGAATGATCCGTCACGGTACCCTGAATGGTCGCGCTAGCGGTTGCCTGGGCCAAAGTGCTGCTAGTACCCAAGCTAAGGAAAACGATTCCAATTAGCATCAAACACGCAATTTGTTTCATGTTTATCCTCTTCTCCTGAAACGGTTTAGCTTACTTTCCAGCATTAGTCTTGATTGTGCCTTGCTACTGACGGGCCCAGATTCTTTGGGAGGCCACTCGCGGAAAGAAGTCACCGGGCACACCTATCCCCCCAACTTCTCCATAGGGATCCACTCGCGTGATGGGTCGAAACTTGCTGTTGGAGTCACTCCGTCCCTTGCAACCTGGAATCGCACTCAACTCCCTGGAATTAAGCGCAATTCACTGATGGATGGACTACATTCGCAATCACCGTGCCAAGACTCGATTTATGTAAATTATTGAAAACGCATAATATATTTATGTTTTTAGTTAGTGTTTAGATGAATTTCCGTAATTTGTCCGCCCGATGATACAGAAAATCATAATGCAAAGTATATTGATGGTTCGATCCGGCCAACTCGAAGGATTCTGAAGATCTGCCCGGCAGCGCTCGGGTTGGCTTCCCCGGCGGCATTGGACTTGTTACCAATTCCCTGGTGAAATACAGTCTCTCCTGTGAAGCTAACATTTCCCCTATTTGAGCCGCATATGCTATTGAAAAGCGGCCACGCCATGACCATCGCGTCGGCCTTCGTTCCAAGGCGTTTCGACCTTCGGCCCGCCGAATCCCGGTTATTTCAGGTCGATCCGGAGTCCCAGCTACTCGCACATTGTCATTGGCAGCCTGGGAGGCGCAAAGACACTCCGGTCATCGTCATCGTTCACGGTCTCGAAGGCTCGAGCGACGGCAATTACGTGCGCGGCATCGCGGAGAAAGCCGCGCATCGCGGATTCCATGTCGTCCGGATGAACCAGCGCAATTGCGGCGGGACCGAAGCGTTGACACCAACTTTATACAACTCCGGCATGAGCCCGGATTACCGCGCCGTCTTCGAAGAGCTCTCCAATGGCGACGGCTTCGAGCAGATCTTCTTCGCCGGCTACTCGATGGGTGGAAACCTTGTAACTAAAATGGCCGGAGAATTTGGCGGCGCCGTGCCGAAAGCGCTGCGCGGCGTCTGCTCAGTATGCCCGGCCCTCGATCTCGCCGCCTGCGCCGATGCCCTCGAGCGCGTGGACAACTATTTTTACCAGCGCCATTTTGTGAAGGGGCTCATGGCGCGTTACGCCAGGAAGCACGCGATGCTTCCCCAGCGCTACTCCATGGTCGGCCTGCCCCCGGTCAGAACGGTGCGCCAATTCGATGACGTCATCACCGCCCCGCACTTCGGCTATCGCGATGCCCAGGACTATTACGACCACGTAGGCGCGAAGCGTGTCGCTGCGCAGATCCGCGTACCCACACTCATGATCACCGCGCAGGACGATCCCTTCGTCCCCTACGCTGCCTTCCTGACCGCTAAAATCAGCGCAAATCCTGCCATCCAATTCGTCGCGCCCCGGCACGGCGGCCATTGCGGCTTCATCTCGAATCACCCCGGCCCCGAGCGTTTCTGGGCCGAGCAACGCATCGTCGATTTTTGCGCCGCAATCAGTTCCAGTGTGCTGTAGCTTAGGCCTTCAGGCCTGAGGCCTTTCTGAAGCAGCGACAATCACCTGTACGGAAACTTCTAGCCTGTTGTAGGAAATGCTTACCCTCAAGGGATGAGCTTCAGTGGCGGAACTAACGTCCGTCTCTAACCCAGCGGCTTCTCCAGCGAAACTGCAAACCCTTGCGTCAAAAGCTGCGCGGGTCCATCCGCGGCAATCACCATGTCGTCTTCGCACCGCATCCCAAACTCCCCAGGAATATAAATCCCCGGCTCATTCGAAAACGTCATCCCCGGCTCCAGCAAGGTTTTGCTCCCACGCACGAGATATGGATGCTCGTGCCCATCCAGCCCAATCCCGTGTCCCAGCCGGTGCGTGAAATACGTGTAGTCCGGTCCATATCCCGCATCTGTGATCACTTTGCGCGCTGCATCATCCACGGTCCCCGATAGTCTTCCAGCGCGCGCCGCATCGAGCGCCGCATCCTGCGCCTTGCGCACGATTCCGTAAACACGCGCCACTTTCTCCGCCGCCTTGCCGAAGATTCCCGTGCGCGTCACGTCCGATTCGTAACCCTCCACGGTGCACCCGCCGTCGATCAACACCACATCCCCATCTTTCAATTTTTGCGGCTTGATCGTCCCGTGCGGCAACGCCGCTGATGCTCCAAGCAAAACCAACGCCCCGCCGCGCAAGCCCATCTTCGAAAATCCGCCTTCCACCAGCTTGCCGATGTCCTCCTGCGACATTCCTTCCTTCAACGAAGCGAAGACTGCGCGAAAAACGTCGAAGGTCGCCTCGCAAGCCAGTCGCATGAGTTCGAGTTCGTGCGCCGACTTCCGTCCCCGGCACGCGATTGTTACCGGATCAGCCGAAACGCATTCGAATCCCGGCGCTGCCACGCGCAAATGATCGAAAAACGTAAATGCCGCGGTCTCTTCCACGCCGATCCGCCCCGTACGAATCCCCCGATCCGCCAGCGCCGCCGCTGCGATCTTCGTCGGGCTCTCATCTTCCTGCCAGGCGCGCACCTCCGCCGCGAAGTGCAGCCTCTCCCGCATGCGCCCCTCTTCAAACCCAGGCACGATCACGATAGGCTCGCCCGTGCGCGGCAGCACCAACGCCAGCAACCGCTCGCTCACTCCCCAGCGGATGCCCGTGAAGTAGTACAGCGAAGTTCCGGGAGCAACGAACAACGCATCGTACTTCGGCGTCAGCTCCGCCATCAGTTTTTGAGCCTGCAGCAGCCGGCCACGAAACTCCTCGGCCGTGATGGGATGCACCCGCGAACCGAGGGGCTTTAGCCCGGAGAATGCCGCCGGAAGAGCGCTGGCGCCATCCTCGGTGTTCGCCCCGGCCGGCGCATCCAACGGTCGCGCCAGCGCCAACGCCGAAGCCATGGCGGTGCCCCTCAAGAAATTCCTTCGCGATCCGTTCGAGCGGAAATCCACAGTTGGTTTGTGCATGTCGGCCAAGAGGTTTATCCGGGCCACAGTACCTTGTCAAGCGCGATCACCTAGTCACGACGCGTCAGCTGGCCCCAAACTTAGTCGCTTCGGCTCACCTAAAAGAGAAACGGGGAGACTCGTGAGAGCCTCCCCGTTTCTGTTCTTTGAAGCGTTTTTGGATTACCAGGTCAACTTGATACCCAGCTCGATGTTGCGGCTGCCTCCATTGAACGCCGTCTTGTCCAGGAATGTCGGCGACGTTACGAAAATGTAGCCGGCATTCAAGGGGTTGGTATTCGTGGCTGAATCGAGTGCGCCGTTATTGCTCGGCAGCCCGATGCTGAAGTTGGGATGGTTGAAGGTGTCATAAGTCTCGAAGCGGAACTGCAAAGTGGCACGCTCCGTAAGTTTGTTCGTCTTGAGCAAGGACATATTCCAGATGTTTAACCCCGGCGAACTGACCGTGTTCCGGCCCACGTTTGCAACCGTTCCAACTCCTGCTTGAATGAAGCGCGCCGTCGGATTCTCAGCCACGTAACCCACTGTGTTGGCTGCGGGACAGGCCGTGCTGGTTGCTGTGACGATACGCGTTGCCCCGCCGGCCCCATCATTGCAGACAGGATCGACCACCGAGCCCGTTAGCCCGACCCCCGCCGGATTGAAGACCGTGCGGTCGCCGGCAGTATCGCCGTTGAGATTCGAGTCCACGCCCGATAGCGGCGTGATCGGTTGCCCCGATTGGGCCAGGTAAGTGCCGCTCAACTCCCATCCGTGTGCCGCTCCCCTCAAAATGCGGCTTTCGGTTCTGACGTTCGGGATATCGTAGACCCACGTCACGGCAAACTTCTGAGGTAGATCGAGCACCGACCGACCGCGCTCATTCGCGAAATTGTTGCCATCTTGCGCGCGCCGCGGATTCACGAAGCTGCTGAACAGTTCGTTCGTGGAATTGTCGATGTTTTTCTCGTAGGTGTAGTTCGCCCGGAAGTACAGACCCTTTGCGAACCGGTGCATGAAGTCCACCGAGCCCGCGTGGTAGATTCCCGAGCCTTTCGGCGGGAAAGTGGTCATTACTCCGAGGAATCCATCCACGGAGAGAGGGTTTTTCACAAATTTCTTGAGGTTCGCCAGTGTGTCCACCGGGGCGGCATCGGTGGCCGGTACATCGCTTGGCTTAAAATACGTTGGCAAGGGCGCTAATCCGCCACCCGGAAAATTAGGATCGAAGGCCGAAGCCGAATTCAATCGTTGTTGTACCGGCAAGCTCAGGCTGCGCGTGCCGACGTAACGAACTTCTATGCTGGTGTCTTTGAACAACTCGTGCTGCACTCCCAGGGACCAGCTGATCACCTTTGGATCCACTTGATCCGGAATGATGCTGCCCGTGGAGGCGCGCGCGTCCGCCTGCGTAGTTGGAGGCACATTCACTTGCAGGAGACCTCCGCCTTGAAGGAAGCCTTTACCGGTTGCACACCAGGCCGGCGGATTGCTTAAACCGCAGGTGAGGTTCGGATTCTGTTCCGATTGCAACTCCGTTGGCAGGCTGTTAATGGCAAAGTTGTTCGGGATTACGTCGTAGGAGATCTGCGCCCCTCCGCGAACTGCCCACCTTCCGCGGCCCGTCGGATCCCACGCGAATCCCGCGTGCGGACCAAAATTGTTGGTGTCCGCTTTGGGCTTCCGGAAAATCAGCCCGAAGTTTGGATCGTTGGCAATGGCGTTTAGAGCTTGTTTCGCCTCGTCCCGTGGCACGCCGGAATACTCATAGCGCAACCCGAGATTCAGTGTGAGCCGCGAAGTCACTTTCCAATCGTCTTGCGCGAACCAGTAGAAAGCATGGTAATTGTCCGCTGTGAATCCGCTGCCCGCCCCGCGCAATGCGCCGTTCGCGCCGTCGGGAACTAAGTCGTTGATGAACGAATTGAGCGAAGCGTAATCCCACTCCCCGCGGGAACGTTGAAGCACGTTGGTGGGCGCGATGTAGTTCCGGAATTCGGCGCCAACCTTGAACGTGTGTTTGCCGCGGATATAAGAGATGTTGTCGGCGCCCTGATAAATGTTCTGCGTGTAAGTCTGAGGAGCGCCGCTGAAGGGGCCAACGTTGCTGCCGAAAGCGTCGATTTCCACGTTCGGGAAATTCGAAAACGCTGCGGGGGCAAGAAACTTTGGACCGTCCAGCCGCGAGAAAGAGGCACGGAAATCATTGATCCAATGGCTGCTGATGCTCCAGGCATCGGTGAAGATTACCTTTCGTCCGTCGTTGCCCTGGCTGCCAGTGAACTGTGCCTGGGGCTGCACCGGGTTCACCGATGGCGCGCGGAACCGGTCATAAAGATAGCGCGTGCGAAGTTGATGTTTGCCGAGATTCAGATCTCCATTGATGGCAAAGTCGTGCTGATTCGAAAAGTTAGGCGCGACTCCGGCAAACTGGCCGATGTCGATCGCTTGCCCGTTCACCAGCGTGGTCCCGCTCTTGGTCGTGGCGATGGGAAATTGCTTCAGGACTGCCAGCACTGCCGAGTCTGGATTCAACGCCAATAGTTGGCTCATCCCGTTTGCCGTCGGCATGGTCACCGTGGCGCCCTGCGATCCCAGGCCTTCGTTCTGGAATTCGTACGCGCCATAAATGAAGAGCTTGTCTTTTAGAATGGGCCCGCCCGCGCTTGCGCCGAAGCGGTTGTAGTCAAAGCGGTTTTTTACGTCGCCCGTGCTACCGGGAGTGAAAGCGGCCACTTCCTGGTTCGTGGCGGCGTTCAAATCGCGATTACGGTTGTACCACCATCCGGCGCCGTGCCAATTGTTGGTTCCCGATTTTGTGACGATATTAAATTGCCCACCGGAAGAATGGCCGTATTCCGCGCTGAATTGATTCGTCAGCAACGTGAATTCTGCCACCGATTCCTGAATCACTGGTTGCGTCGGGCCATTCACGTCCAGCCGGTTGTCGTCTACGCCGTCAATCGAAAATCCATTGAATCGCGGCCGCGTCCCGCCAATTGAGCCGCCCGATCCCAGCACGCCGCCCTGTTGTGTCGTCGTTCCCGGCGCGAACACTGCAAATTCCTTTACGTCGCCTCCCAGCGTATTCACCGGCAACTCGTTCACCACTCGCCCGCTGAACGTTGCGCTCAATTCGGAAGACTCGGTCTTCACCAACTCCGCTCCCGCTTCGACTTCTACGACCGCGGAAACTTCGCCGAGCTCCAGCGCCACTTTTGCTTCTGCCGTCGCGTTGGATTCGACCGTCACACCTTTTTGAACGGATTTCTTGAATCCGGTTTTCTCCACCGTGACCGTGTAGGTCCCAACCAACAGGTTCGGAAAAACGTACGTTCCGGCGCTGGAGGTCGACGTGGAAACAGAGACACCTGTCGCTTCATTCGTGACCGTCACCTTCGCATCCACAATCGATGCGCTGCTGGTGTCAGCCACTTCCACGCGCAAGCTGCCGTCCAGACGCTGGCCGCGTGCCACCGAAGTTTGCATGAGAAACAGAAACACTCCCAACATCCCAAGGAAAAGCCGGCCTGCATTCGAACGCCAGCTTCTACAAGGACTCTTACTGGTTGCTCTCTCACAAATCATTTGCGCCCCCTCAAATTGAACTCAATACAAGACTTCTCTCAACGCACGGATACCGGAAGTCCCACAACTACACCTCTAGTTGCGATGAAGCCGCACTAGAGTTGAGGAGAGAGAGTGCAGGTTGTTCGCCAATGGGACGACGGATTAACGTGTAATTATTTCTATAACTTAC
>Ga0210402_10003296_pt1 | contig 15196 bp, 15 predicted proteins | sample IncBWC7MmetaG_FD_161055 | JGI IMG/M metagenome (GOLD analysis project Ga0210402, IMG submission 161055) | Forest soil microbial communities from Barre Woods Harvard Forest LTER site, Petersham, Massachusetts, United States - Inc-BW-C-7-M | ecosystem: Environmental > Terrestrial > Soil >...
GAGATGTTGTTTCGATCTACGCAAACAACAACAAAGCAAAAAAAGAACTTGGCTGGATACCGAAATACGGCCTCGATGAAATGATGACAACCGCCTGGAAATGGGAGCTAAGGCTGCAAAATGACAAAACTCTTTCAAGCTAAAACCATCTTCTTATTACATCTTCCTTTAAATATTTTACCAATCGTATGATTGGTTTCTTATTTTTGTCTTGATTAGTGGCTATATGAGTGAACAACATTTAGACGATAAAGAACTGTTATTTCAATTTAAAGACCCATCTACAAAAGAGAGGGCCTTTACCCGTATTATAAAAAAATACCAGGAAAAATTATATTGGCATATTCGTCGCATGGTAGTTACGCATGAAGATGCAAATGATGTATTGCAAAACCTGTTTATCAAGGTTTGGAACGGGTTAGATAATTTCAGGGAGGATAGCCAACTTTATACCTGGCTTTATAAGATCGCCACCAACGAAAGCCTCACTTTCATCCAGCAACAGAAAAAAAGAGCCTCTGTTTCATTAAGCGATGTGGAGAATGGCCTAAGCAATCAATTAAAGGCAGATAAGAATTTTGACCCGAATAAGATAGAATGGAAATTGCAACTGGCGATACAGCAACTTCCTGACAAACAAAGGGTTGTATTTAATTTGCGGTATTATGATGAAATGCCTTACGAAGAAATGAGCAGGATGCTGGATACCAGCGAAGGGGCGCTTAAAGCCAGCTATCATCACGCGGTCAAAAAAATTGAAGATTATATCCTTAACAGTTAAACTTAGAGGCCGTATTAACGTCTATATAACACAATGAAACCGGGGGCAGACATATTACAGGAATTACAGGAGCTCAATTCTCTCTTAACAGGGATGGATCGGGTGAATGTATTTACCGTGCCCGAAGGTTATTTTGAAACACTTTCTGCCATCATTTTATTCAACAATAAAGTAGATCTGGGGCAGGCTGTACCACAAGGTTATTTTGATCAGTTAGCGGATAATATCCTTAATAAAATAAAAGCACAACAATCAATAGAAACTTCCACAGAAGAATTGCGTCAACTATCACCGATGTTATACAGCATTCAGGATAGTAATGTGTTTGAAGTTCCTGCTGGATATTTCAATAGCGTCTCAGATGCGATTACTGCAAAACTGAGACCGCAGGCACCTGTTGTAAGAATGGGTATCCGTGCTTCATTCATGAAATACGCCGCTGCTGCAATAGTGATCTGCTTTCTTACACTAGGCATATTTAAGATCGTTCATAAATCTATAGATGGTGCGCAAGTAGCGATGACGTTAGATCCTTCCATTCAAAAAGGAAAGACAATGAATGATAAACAATTCAATGATGCATTGAATAATTTATCGGCAGATGAAATTGCAGGCTACTTAGAGAAGAATGGGAACGAAGCCGATATTGCAGAACTATCTGCTAATATCGATGATAACAATCTTCCTAAACAGGATGATTATATATTGGATCAAACAGCACTGGAGAAATATCTTAGCGATGATAACGCAAAGCAAACCGCTAATTAGAAGTAGATAAGGAAATGAAAAAAATATTTTTAATACTGGCACTCTCAAGCTGCGCATTTTTTGTAAAAGCGCAGGATGATCAAACAACGCAAACACCTGCAGTAACCGATCAAAGGGAGCAGGATATAGAAGCGTTGAAAGTGGCGTTCCTTTCCAAACAATTAGACCTTACCCCGGAAGAAGCACAACAATTTTGGCCCGTCTATAATCAATATGCAATAGAACTAAAACAAATAATTAAATCCGATCCGGATGTTCTTGATCGTGATGAACGTGTTTTAAATGTAAGGAAGAAATACAAAGATCAGTTCGTGAAAATATTAGGCGCGGACAGGCTCAACCGTTTATTCGAAGCCGAAGGCCGATTTCATCAATTGCTAATAAGGGCAATGCGCCGCCAACAGGAAAACAGACCATTAAGACCGCTACGCAGAGGTGGTGACTAAATTTTTTTAATTCAGAAACGGGTAAGTTGTTCTTTCAACAACTTCCTTGCAAAGTGTATCCTGCTTTTTATAGTACCCAAGGGTTCTTTTTGCATCTCCGCAATTTCCTGGTATTTATATCCTTCAAAATATAACATGAAAGGATTACGAAATATTTCAGGTAAGCCGGCAATCGCCGCCTGAATATCTTTCACTTTCAAATTTACTTCGGCTTCATTGGCAGAGGAAGCCTGATTGTAATTCAGCAAAAACTCATTAGGTGTGCTATCAAAAATAGTATTGTGCTTTGCTTTACGGCGATAGCTATTAATAAAGATATTGCGCATGATGGTATACAACCATGCTTTAATATTAGTACCCGCATTGTACTTGTCCTTATTGGAAAGTGCCCTAAACATTGTTTCCTGTAAAAGGTCTTTTGCTGTTTCGTTATCCCTGGTGAATGTTATTGCGAAAGGCTTTAAATATTCGGCGTTATTCAACAATAATTCATCAAACTCTAGTGTAGACATAAAATATATTGTTTAATCATTTGTATACCAAATTTAAACAAAATAAATCACCTCACAAAGTTTTTTAGTGTAAAAAATAACAACTGGCAGGAAATAAATTGAAAATGGTGTTGAAATGGCTTATTTAGCCGGGGTCGTAAGGGATTCTATAACTGCGGGGAAAGTCTCGATCAGCCTGATGTTTTTGGCTAATTTCCCTTCGAAAGTAGTGATCAGCCTTCCGGATACAACAAACGGAGTGGTTTTTATACTTTTTGCAGCAGCCTCAATAAATACATCCAGATTAAAATTGCGGCAAAAAGATGCCAGGTGACAATAAATATGATCCGGTTTTTTAGCGGCCGCGATACGGGTTACATGATCCAGGGGAACATTTGCACCAAGATAGATGGTATTTACTCCGCGCTTTCTCAATATATAATTCATATAAAGTATTCCAAGATCGCGATGCGTTCCATCCGGAGTAAAGAGTACGATCGTCTTTGTCGCTTTAATAGTTGCCGGCATTTCTTCCAACGCCACCATTAGTTTTTGTCGAACAACATTGGAAAGCAATTTTTCCTGCAGCGGATCTATATGATTGGTAAGCCATATAATTCCTGTCCTGTCTAATAACGGAAAAATGATCTGCGTGATAGTGCGTTCAATTCCTTCGGTAGCAATATATGCATCAATGATCTTTTCTACATTTTGTGAATCTAAGTTTACCATTGAAACGATCAGATCATTAACGATCTTTTGTTGCTTTGCTTCCAATGGAGAAAGCGATAGCATTTTATCTTTGATCTCCGTTTCACACATCTTATCAATATGCGATATCTTATAGCCATACTTATTAAGCAATGCTATACTTAATATCTTTTGCAACTCATCATTACTATAATAGCGGATATTGGTGCAGGTACGGCAAGGTTTTAAAAACTTATACCGTTGCTCCCAAATGCGAATCGTGTGGGCTTTTATGCCCGACAGGTTCTCCAGATCTTTTATGGTAAATGAGTTCATTGCCTACTTATTACAATTAAGCACAATGTTTGGTTTAAAATACTGGCTATTTTCTATTGTAAATATCTGTTAGTTGCACAGCCATTAAATGCATATCCCAATGCTTCATGACGTGTATTTGGGCAAGCTCACCGAATTCGGCGCGTAATGCAGGGTTTAAGACCAGTTTTTCGGCATATTCAACCAATGCCCCAACATCTTTTTGCGGAACAATGAATCCTGTCTTTTCATGTTCCAATACCTCAACGGCTCCTTCCACAACAAAAGTAACAACAGGGACTTTCAGTAAAGACGCCTCAACGATCACCCTCGGTAATCCTTCTCTTAATGAAGTGAACATGAACAGATCGCTTATTGCCAGGAATCTTGGGATATCTTTTTGATAGCCTAAGAATCGTATGCTTTTTTCGTCTAAACCCAATCTATCGGCCAGTTCTTTACAATTGTCTAACAACTCTCCTTCGCCTATAAGTAAAAGTTTTGACGCGGGATATTTTTCATGCAATAAAGCAAACGCATCTATTGCGTACCGTTGTGCTTTTGAATAAGAAAATCTTCCAACGTTTAGTATTACAATATCATCCTTGCTTAATCCTAACGAAGTACGAAATGCTGATTTTTCATCATTTGTTAGCGTCCCTTTTTGAAGATAATCGTTAAAATTAATGCCGCTTCTAACAATCTCATACGGTATATTTTTCCCTATATTTTTTTTGTGGTATGCTTCAATTGTATTAGATCCTACAGCAACGATGAGATCGGCACAATGGATAGTAAGTTTTTCCAGGGTCACATAAAATCTGTGCTTGATAATATGCATCGGGTCATTAAAAACAACCCCGTGTAATCCATAAATAATATAGGGGCAGCCAGCCAGCCATGCAGCCAGCTTAGTAATAAAACTGGCTTTCGTTTCATGCGTATGAACGATGTCGTATTTTTCTTTTTTTATCAGCCGATAGTAAAACCACAGTGCTCTCAGATCATTGAAAAAACTTACCCGATTTACCAGGAAAGGGCAAATAATGATTTTGAGATCGGGAAAGTTATTGAAGGAAGGATCATTGTACTCAACCCCGCAACTTAAATGAAATTCAAATTGGTCCCTTAGCTGCGCTATTGTGTAGTAAATGTTTTTTTCTGCCCCTCCGCTCGTTACTATACGGGTAGTAGTGTGCAAAATCTTTTTTTTCCTATTTACTGGTTGCACCATCGTATTTTAAGTATGTTACAAATATACTTGTATAGCTTCATATATGCTAACAACAAGTGTTCCTTGCAAAGCATTTTTATATCATATATGATAACGGCAATAGACGAGCAGGCTCTTATATGATATTTTTTTTATGCCAATACTGAAATACTACCATGGCCCATAACTGTTGAGTGATGTTCCCACCGCTTGGAGACATTAATTGTTGTTTCATTTTCCGTATCATCTCAACATTAAAAATACCTTGTGCAATGATCTTTTCTTCTTTTAACAGGTCATCAAAAATATAACTGAATAACTCTTTGCGAAACCACAATAACAAAGGAAGATCAAATCCTTTTTTGGGACGATTGTAAAGTTCTTTCGGCAACATGTCTTTAAAAGCATCCTGCACAATCCTCTTTTTCATGGATCCGTTTATTTTGAATTGCTGTGGAAGAGAAAAAGCAAAATTTACCACATCAATATCCAAAAAAGGAGATCGCACTTCAAGGCTATTGGCCATGCTCATCATATCAACCTTATGCAACATATTGCCGGGCAATAATTTGTTCATGTCGGCCAGGAGGATTTCATTGAAATCTGTATCTCCTTTTACCGGACTTACAAAATCCATTTTCCTTTCGTTGAATAATGACATGTTTATCTTTTGCAATGCTTCGGGAGCAAACAATGCCATCGCATTATCCTCCGTGGTGAATTGGCTCCAATGATAATAACGATCCTTAACATTTAACCGGCTTCCTTGTGCAAACCTATTCAACTGCCGTATCAAATTTCCTGTTCTGTTTCCCCGCGCTTTAGGCAGCATCTCCCACAACCGTTTGTTGGAGTTTACAAACTTTGCAGTAAAATTATTCTGTCGTATCAGGTATTCTGCTGTATGTTTATTATACCCTGCAAATACTTCATCAGCGCCATCTCCGCTTAATGCTACAGTAACTGATCTGCGGGCTTTTTTGCATAGTATATACATGGGAATGCAACTACTATCTGCAAAGGGTTCATCAATATAATCCAGCACATCAAATACATTATCTAAAAAATCATTATTTCCCAACGAAAAAATAGTATGTTCAACATTGCATTTTTTTGCAACCAGCCGCGCATAATTCGTTTCATCATAAAATGGTGCATCCTTATAGCCTATCGAGAAAGTGTTGAAATGGGTTATACGCTTAGAGGCAAGCGCCACTATAACACTGCTGTCGATCCCACCACTTAAAAATGCACCCAAAGGAACGTCAGCGATCAATCGTCGTTCCATTGCTTTTTCCATTAATTCTACCAGTTTTACCTGAGCCTCCTCGTAAGTATATGCACACTTCTCTTCAGGGTCCGGCAATTCAATTTTGTAATACTGGTGAATAGATAGTTCCTTTCCTTTTATATAGAGATAGTGTCCTGGTAACAGTTTTTTTACTTCTTTAAAAATACTTGCCGGAGGAGGGATATAATTGGATTGAAAATATTGGTATAGGGAAGTATAATCAATGTCCTGTGGTATACCAAAAGCCATCAGCGCTTTCATTTCAGAGGCAAACAAAAATTTATCATTGTCTTTGTATATCAACAGTGGTTTTTTGCCAAAATTATCCCTCGCAATAAACAGTTCATTTTCCTGTTTATCATAGATAGCAAATGCAAAAAAACCTTTTAACCAATTAAGGCACTCTTTTCCATAGTCAATATATAATTGTAACAATACTTCTGTATCAGATGAAGTACGGAATCCATGGCTATTTACTGAAAGCTTAGAAGCAATGAGTTCTTTAAAATTAAGTATCTCCCCGTTAAAAATAATAACGTACCTGCCGGAAACATCCATCATAGGCTGGTTAGCAGCAGCAGAGGTATCGATAACAGATAAACGACGATGCGCCAAACCTACTCCACCATAATAAAAAAAACCTTCGGCATCAGGTCCGCGGCGTGACAGCGTTTTAGCAGATGCCGGCAATTTTGTGATGCACTCTTTGCCTATGTCATTGAAAGCATAAACACCGGAAATTCCACACATACTACTGGGTTAATCAGGGATTTTAAAAAAAGAAATATAGGTCATTTTTGACAAGCCCTTGCAATTTACCTCAAATTTGGGCAAACTTGCTCCAACTCAGGTATCTATTTATACCAATGTGTAAGGTTTCTTTGATGACCGGTATACAGATGCTTAGCTGATGAAAGATCAGTCAATAGAATATTTTTTGCCGATCCTTTTACAGCCTTTTTTATTTATGTAGCAAGAAGTTTTATTTCGCATTTATTCTCCTCGCACTCACTTTATCATATATCTCAAATAGCTTTTCTGTATACCTTTTTTTAGTATAGTGTTCTTTCGCTAACTCCACTCCCTTACCGGATAACATATTCAAATCGTACTTCCCATCAAATATCTCTTTTATACGATTTGCGAATGCCAATGGATTGGAAAGATCAAAGAATATAGCATTGTTATATGTAACACTGCGTAAAGTGGGAAGGTCAGACAGTAATAACGGCAAGCCCGCTGCCATAGCTTCAGCCACCGCGATTCCAAATCCTTCGTGTTTTGTAGCCATTACATACAAATCATATTGCGGCAATATATCCTGGATATTATCACTCTTTCCTTTAAATACAACAGCTGCCTGATTCATTGCCGTTTCTTTTTGAAGGTACTCAAGCGAGTTTCCGTATGGTTTTCCATATACATCCAATGTAATGGGATATTGTTTTAATTGTGCCAGCGCCTCAATTAAATAGCTATAATTTTTATCGTCTCTTAGATTGCCAACAGCTACCAGTTGCAGTTTTTCAAAATGGCTGTATTTTTTAGTTTCGATTTTTTCATGAAAGAAAGCGTCTCCAACATAATTAGCAAGGATGAATTCGTTCTTTACTTTTTTAATAGTTTGTTCATAATCTTTCAACGCTTCGTTAGAAACAGCAACAACAGAATGATAGCTTCTTGTAGTAAGTTTCTCAAGCATCCGCATAACGGGATTGTTATTAAAAAAACTAATGCTGGGAATAGCATGAACGTTATACACCAATGGAATGCCGGACGGACAGGCAAGTCGTGCAATTAAACCGCTATACACCAAATGCACACTAACCAAAGCAGCATTATGGCGGCGAATAATACGCCTCATTTTGAACACCGCGCTTATTACGGAAAGCTTATTGGTAAGTCCTAATATATACCGATGGCTGCAAACGATCTTATCTTCAGGAAAATCACAGGTATCAATCAATGTTACCAGCACAACATTGTACCGTTTATTAAGTTCGGGCAAAATACCAACCAGCAACACTTCCGCACCACCTTTACCAAGGTCATTAATTACTATTACTATTGTTTGTTTTTGCATTTATAAATTTAATGTATACGCTATATGGATAACCTACATGTATCAGCTATAATAATTATTTTTTAGGAAGGTATTCATAAAAATATCGTTAGTAGTAGCTTATTACGACCCTTTTAGTCGCTTACTAATAAACCTTTTTAAAACACTTACTTTTAACAAGATTGCAATAACATAACTACTAAATATACCATTATACATTTTTATAAATCTTAAATAGGATACATGTACCGTTTTGATTTTCTTATCCTGATCCGATCCCCAGCTCTTCCCTTCATGATGTATGATGTGAGATTCTGAAAAATAATAATTTTTCAGGCCGGCTTTTGAAAAAAGCAGGCTCCATTCCATATCCTCCACATACATATAAAAGTTTTCCGATAGTTTACCTCCCACCTGCTTTAGATTTTTCCTTGGAAAAAAATAGAAAGCCCCGGATACCCAATCTGCAACAAAGCTTTTAGTATAGTCCAAAACCGGCCTTTTTGTGGAACAATATTTTTTGAAAACTCGCGACAACCTGCTGGTATCTAAAAAATGAAAGCCTGCGTGAGGAAAGTACTGGGCCACCGGCTGGGCCCTTCCATCCGGATAAGTAACCCTTATTGTTGCCGCTCCTAAATCTGTCAACAACCGGCACTTATCATAAATGAATTTTATTGAGTTTTCCACAAGTTCCGTATCGCTGTTCAACAACAGTATATATTTTCCTGTAGCATATGCAATGCCTAAATTATTGCCTCCGGCGAATCCTAAATTTTTATCGCTTTTAACCAACATAATATGTGGAAACTGAACCAACAAAAGTGCGGGGTCACATTCTATAGATGCATTGTCTACTACAATAATCTCAAACTCTATGTTTTTAGTATAGTTGTATACAGAACGGATACAATTAGAAGTAAACTCAAATGTGTTGTAATTAATTATTATGATGGAAACATCTGGAAGCATGAACGTTTGTTAGGTATTTTTATGCACAAAATTCAAGAGCCTACTTTTTTATTTTCGATTTTAAGAATAGGCGCAGCTTTGCCGGCAGAAGAAACCGTGCTATTCCCGCAACCAGGTAAATTGTTTTGGTTTTAAAAAGAGGTATATATTTATGTTTTATTAAAAAGCTGCTTTTTTCAAAACTCCGATCATTCTTTTTTTTGTATAAATAGTTGGTAAGCCCCAGCTTTTGAATATGCGGCAATATCATTTTTAAATTACCGTTCACATCCTCAAAATTAAGCATTAAGGTTCCCCGCTCAAATATATCTACCCCATAATGAATACAATTTAATATTCTTTTACGGTCGAGAAAATAAGGTGTATTATATTCCTGGTGCGCAAACGATCTTATTTTTTCTACATATTTATCCGGATCATCCGCGAAAAGATTACTAAAATGCCAACCCGTGTTTATGGTTTTATCGTGAATGATATTTGAGACAAATCCCGCATAATCAATTCTATTGCCGATATCAGTATTCTTAATTATTTTATATGGGGCCATTAGGTTATAGATCATTGAATAATTGGACTTCAAATTAAAATAATAGTAATAAAGAGGGAGATGAATCAAAGCCGGCATCGAAAAACCGGGCATCGAAAGAATGACAGATAAATTAACAATCTCATCTACATCTGATATCAATATTATATCGTCATCTTCACAACCGTTCAATCCTTCCTTGATGTAATTCCGTTGAAAATATTCATATTCCCAATGGCCATAACCCGGCATGTTGGGGGCTATAAGATGTATTATTTTATCCTGAAACCGGGTGTATCTTTCGGCATTTTCCTGGTAATACAGCGGCTTAGAGATGCCCGATAATGTTTGTTTGGATTCTACAATTACAAAAAAATCTACGGCATCGTATAAGTAAGACAATTTTAATTCTAAAATGTCTAACTCTGAATTCATAAGAAAACAATCATAAATCTTCATTGCTCACTTATATTATTTTAGTACACAAACTAAGCCTGCTTCATCAGATAAGCTTATGCCTTTTTTCTGAAAACGGCTATTGTATCCTGAATAGTCACTACTTCCCAATCTTCGTTATTCAACAAATATTTATCAATTACATAGGTAGGGCCCAGATCTTTCCTGCTGGGATAATAATCATGAAACGCCAATAATTTTTCTCCTGTTAACTTGTCGCGATAAAGCAAAAAATCATTTTCACAGCCATCTATGGAATGATCTCCATCAATAAAGATAAAGTTGGCCGATGGCAAAAAATCATTGAACTCGTTCGCAAAACCGATGCAAGGAATAACTTTATTGGTAACATGGTGCTTTATCATATTATTCCAGAATTGAAAAATCAATGATAGCGTACCTTTATTTTTGTCATATTCTTTTTTAGCATCGATATCACCTGACGTATCAAACGGATCAACGGCAAAAATCCTGGACGATCTGTTGAGCCCTTTGGCTATACAATAAGTGCTTTTTCCTTTCCAGCTCCCGATTTCTATTACAATACTATTGGGTTGTAAAGTGGAAGCAATTTTATATAACACGTACGCTTCATTTTGGCTTAAAAACCCTTCTATGTCCTTTAGGTAAGGTAGTTTTGTTTTTAAAAAAAATCTACGAAATATTGACAGCTTCATTTATTGACCATTTACTTTTCATAAAAATTGCCGCGTTTGACGGATAAGCGCTGCTTCTGTTCATTCGTTTTCCTTGTATCACTTCAAACGAGGTAGCAGACTTCGACATTTGATACATTGAATCCCCGGCATAAGAACTACCAGCCCATAAATCAATTGTATACAGGCCGGGAGTTACCATTATTTCATTGATCTGAACATCTATCTCATAAGTGCCTGTTGAAAGATTTTTCAATATAAGGTTATCATCTTCATTTACCAGATGAGCCATTAACTCACCATTTGAATTAATCACATTCAGATTTACTATCAGGGTAGCAATATTCCTGAAAACTTTAATAACAACTTTGATGTTTACATTGTCTCCTATGAAAAATACATCGCTATTGGCAATTGCTTCGCTTCTTACAATGATATCCTGGAAAATAAGTTGTGCTTCCTGACTGACCTGATTTCTGAGACCCACATTGCTTAGTGAGCCTGAATAATAAGTAAGCGCTTTATTGACTTCCCCGATAAAATTAACCCGCCCGCGATTTAATACTATACCCTTGGTACATAAACCTGCTATAGCGGATAGATTGTGGCTAACAAACAAAATGGTTTTCCCTTCTGATTTGGAAACATCTTCCATCTTACCCAAACATTTCTTTTGAAATTCAGTATCTCCTACCGCCAATACTTCATCAATCACTAATATTTCGGGTTCTAAATGAGCCGCTACGGCAAAGGCAAGCCTTAACTGCATTCCACTACTGTATCTTTTAAGCGGGGTATCTAAAAATTGTTCTACGCCGCTAAAATCAACAATTGCATCAAAATGTTTATCAATCTCTTTTTTACGCATTCCCAATATGCTGCCATTCATATATATGTTTTCCCTGCCTGTTAATTCAGGATGAAAGCCAGTACCAACTTCCAGCAAACTCGCTATACGCCCCCTGCATATTATTTTCCCTTTTGTGGGTGGGGTGATTTTACTTAATATTTTAAGTAATGTACTCTTTCCTGCACCATTACGGCCAATAATGCCAACGCTTTCACCCGGCATGATGTCAAAACTTACATCCTCCAATGCCCAAAAAGATTCAACCTTAGGTTGCTTTAGTTTTTTGAATGGGTTGGATACAATATCTCTTAAGGAAAGATAACGTTCCGGTTCTCCCCCTATAAAAAATTCTTTACTGATATGCTGTACTTCCAGTATTGGTTTCATCGTTTATGCCAGGTCAGCAAAATATGCCTCTGTTTTTCTAAATGTATAAATGCCGCCTGCTAACAAAAGTAAAGCAATAAAAAGATTAACAAGGATCATGGGCCAATCAATTACTGTATATAAAAACGGGGCTCTTGCCAGATTGATAGCGCCTGCTATAGGATTTAACTGCATGATAAAATTTAATGCCGCATTTTTGAAAATCCTGGATGAATACAATACCGGGTTTACAAATAACAAAAATTGGATCAAAAACGGAACTACATATTGAAAATCCCTGTATTTGACATTGAGTGCCGACAAAAAAGTGCCGAGGCCGAATGTTGTAATAACCGTAATAAGAATACTCACAGGAAGGCATATCACCAAACGAATTATATTCACTGAAAGTGAATGCCTGAAAAATAAAATAACGCAAAAAAAGATAATGAGCGAAAAACAAAAATCTACCAATGCCACCAGAATAGAAGACAATGGCACTACCAGGCGTGGAAAATATATTTTCTTAATAATATTGGCATTACTAACCATGCTGTTGGCAGAATTGAGTAACCCATTTGAAAAGATATTCCATATAAGTAATCCCGAAAGGGCAAATACCGGATAGGGAATATTGCCATCTGCTTTTACATTAAGGCCTTTGCTAAATACCAATGTAAAAATAAGCATCATAGCCAATGGCTGTAATACGGCCCACAAAAAACCCAAAACCGCTTGTTTGTATTTTACTTTCACATCCCGCCAGGTAAAAAAATAAAACAACTCTTTATATTGCCACAATTCTTTTAACCCGATGGAAAATTTATTTTGTGGCTTTATTTCATATTCAATCATACACAATGTATATTACCTGTCTTATAAAAATACTTCTGCAATTATTTGATCTTTTTCAGATATTCTCCATAACCGCTTTTTGCGAGTTTGTTTGCCAGCAACATCAACTCATCCTCATTAATATACCCCATCCGATAGGCAATTTCTTCAGGGCATCCTATCTTTAATCCTTGTCTTTTTTCAATTACCCTTACATATTCGCTGGCATCGTTTAGTGATTCAAATGTACCGGTATCCAACCATGCAAAACCCCGGTCTAACACCCCTACTTTCAATTTTTTATTTTCTAAATATACCCTGTTCACATCTGTTATTTCATATTCACCGCGTGGGCTTGGTTTGATATTCTTTGCAATTTCTACTACCGCATTATCATAAAAATATAAACCCGGTACTGCATAATTACTCCTGGGGCTAGCCGGTTTTTCTTCAATACTCAAAGCATTAAAATATTTATCAAACTCTACTACACCATACCGCTCCGGATCGCTGACAGGATAAGCAAATATTACCGCGCCTTGCGGATCTGCAGAAGCCTGTAACAATTTACTGAAGCCACTTCCATAAAATATATTATCTCCTAATACCAATGCCACACTATCCTTACCAATAAATTTGTCGCCGATCACAAAGGCCTGTGCAAGACCATTCGGGACTTCCTGCTTCGCATATTCGATCCTGCAACCCCATTGAGAGCCATCGCCCAATAAACGTTTAAATTGCAATTGATCTTCCGGAGTGGTGATGATCAATATTTCTTTGATCCCCGCCAGCATCAATGTACTAAGCGGATAATAGATCATCGGCTTATCATAAACAGGCATTAATTGTTTGCTTATCCCCATTGTAATAGGATACAGTCTTGTTCCGGATCCACCCGCTAATATTATTCCTTTCATTACCGTTTGGTGTATTGTTGTTCGTAATAATTTTGATAATTACCGCTGGTAACATGTTGCAACCATTCGTGGTTGCTAAGATACCAATCTATTGTGATGGATATTCCTTCTTCAAATTGCAGAGAAGGCATCCAGCCCAGTTCATTTTTTAGTTTGGCAGCATCGATGGCATACCGAAGATCATGGCCGGCCCTGTCTTTTACATAGGTGATCAGTTTTTCAGAAGCGCCTTTTTCTCTTCCCAGTTTTGTATCCATTTGTCTGCACAATTCTTTCACCAGGTCGATATTGGTCCACTCATTATGGCCACCGATATTATATGTTTCACCTATTTTCCCATTATGAAAAATTACATCGATCGCTCTGACGTGATCTACTACAAATAACCAATCGCGTATGTTCTCTCCTTTCCCGTAGATGGGAAGAGGCTTATTATTAATGATATTGTGAATACAAAGCGGGATCAGTTTTTCCGGAAAGTGGTATGGCCCGTAATTATTGGAACAATTGGAAATTTTCACCGGCAAATGATACGTATGATAAAAGGCACGCACCAAATGATCAGAAGATGCTTTTGATGCAGAATAAGGACTGCGCGGATCATAAGGTGTTTCCTCTGTGAAAAAGCCTTTGGAACCCAGGGAGCCATATACTTCGTCTGTTGAGATATGATAGAATATCTTATCGGAAAAATCGTCCTTCCATGCTTCTTTTGCTACCTGTAGCAACGTGCCTGTGCCTACTACGTTAGTGGTAACAAATGCTAATGGGTCTGTTATCGATCTGTCTACATGGCTCTCAGCTGCACAATGCAAAACAGCCGTAAACTTATGTTCTGCAAATAGTTTCTGTAATAGTTTTATATCGGTAATATCTCCTTTTACAAACGTGTAATTAGGTGCTTTTTCAATATCTTTTAGATTTTCCAGGTTACCCGCATAGGTAAGTTTATCAATATTAACGATCTTATAGTGAGGGTACTTCGTCACAAACAACCTCGTTAAATGTGAACCAATAAAACCGGCTCCCCCGGTGAGTAGAATAGTATGCATTGCTTATCCGCTTAAAAGCAGTAAAAATATAACTAAATTGGTAAGTACCATTTTTATGAGAAAAAAAATGAATATGGCTGCTGTCGTCGGCAAATGTTAATACCTTTATCGCTATTTTTAACTGCAATTAATGCGAAAGGCTCCGGTATGTTTGACTTATTACCCCTTCTTAGTTATAAAGATCTAATACTTGCCCCTTTATACTTTATCATACTTTTAAGAATAGCAATGCTATGGAAGCGGAAGTATTATAATAACATATCGAGTGGCCGGTATATCATGCCTTTCTTTTTATTGAAGATTACCTGCTGCATAATTCTGGCTCTCCTTTATTATTTTTATTTTGGTGCAAGTGACGCGGATAGTTATTTTACAGGTGGTCACGAAATTTTTAACGCAACCCTTAGCAATCCAAAATTAGGAATCGAATTGTTATTCAAGCCTTTTCAGGACTGTTCTCTTGAGGCACAACAATTTGCACCACATTTTGGATTTATTACTTCTACT
>Ga0210402_10003297_pt1 | contig 15195 bp, 22 predicted proteins | sample IncBWC7MmetaG_FD_161055 | JGI IMG/M metagenome (GOLD analysis project Ga0210402, IMG submission 161055) | Forest soil microbial communities from Barre Woods Harvard Forest LTER site, Petersham, Massachusetts, United States - Inc-BW-C-7-M | ecosystem: Environmental > Terrestrial > Soil >...
TTCCTAGATTCCATTATGATGCAGATCAAGCAAGGGTTGCAAGGCAGAGGGTAAGTGGCCCACCACACACGCTCTTCGTTCTGATCTCACGGGATCAAACAGGAGGAAGAATGCACCTTCCGAAGAGCCAATATTTCAATGCGTCGGAATGCTCGCCTCGGCTGTTGGGCCCAACTTAACCAAGTTGTTACACGATCAGCTTGACCTGATGTTCGCTTGTGGATTGAGCGAGCCACTGCGGCAAGCGCTTGTTGCTATTGCACGTCAAATCCCCCCACTTCTGAAAACTATACAAGGTGAGTACCGGACAACTACAAACCAATTATCGTGTTATAACGCCAATATTAGATCGTCTTCTGGATCTCCTGTCTTTAATACTAAGCGGTCAGACATACAAGCCTCTCGGTGCTCCCACTTCTCTCGGTCGGAGTGACATGACAACAAGAGATCTGAATGCTACCCAGGTTAGTCAGGTGCTGCCATGCGTTCTAATCTTCCTATTGACGTTATTGGTTCCCAGCTCACAGCGAATGAGAAGAGTCCTGAATTGATCACATTGGCCTTGTCGACTCTGGGATCATTCGATTTTTCGGGTAATATTTCCATCCATTTATCTTTTCTGATGCTTATTGAAACAACGCAGGTCATGTTTTAAACGAGTTTGTTCGTAACTGTGCTCTGCCGTACCTAGAGGACGACCATGCTGAAGTCAGGCGTGCTGCGGCCCTAACCTGCTGTCGTCTCTTCGTCCGCGATCCCATTTGTTATCAAGCAAGCAGTCACGCTATTGAAATCATTAGCGATGTGCTGGATAAACTCCTGACGGTCGGAATTGCTGATCCAGGTAACCTTGGTCTTCCTTCCTCTAATGTAGTGTGTTAATGCTGTTGTCAACAGATCCTAGTATTAGGCAGACTGTTCTTTCTTCTCTTCATGAAAGATTCGACAAACATCTCGCGCAAGCGGAAAATGTACGATCTTTGTTTATCGCTCTCAATGATGAAGTATTCGAGAATCGAGTTACCGCCGTCGGATTGATTGGTCGTCTTGCCAAACACAATCCCGCTTATGTTATGCCTTCTCTCCGGAAAGCCCTGATCCAGTTGCTGACGGAACTGGAATACTCGACTGTCATGTAAGCTTCATCAATGATAGGCTGTGGCATAACGCTCACATAACTCGACAGGCGTAATCGCGAAGAGTGTACTCGATTATTAACACTTCTCGTCAGCGCCACTCAACGACTCATAAAGCCGTATGCCCTCCCAATGCTCCGCGTGCTTCTCCAGAAAGCCAATGATAGCAATCCCACTGTTGCGGCTAATGTTCTCATGTGCCTCGGAGAACTGGCATGCGTTGGAGGTGAAGATGCCATGCCTCATGTTCCGGAACTCATGCAGGTGATAATTGCGAGGCTGTCGGATCCATCCCTTGTCAAGAGAGATGCCGCCCTGCACACTCTTGGACAAGTCTGCTCTAGCACCGGATATGTCGTTATGCCACTTATCGACCATCCTCAGCTCCTGCAGCTCCTTGGGAGAATTCTGAGAACTGAAATCACCCAGGCAGTGAGACGAGAGGTTGTTAAAGTTCTTGGCATTCTGGGTGCATTGGATCCCTATAGACGCAAGGTACCATGCTTGTAACTTGTTTGTCCTTTCATCTGACATGTTACCTCCAGAGTAAACCCGAAGAGGAGGCTGCCAGCGAAACTGCCATGACCGCAGTCAACCAGGTTCCTGTAACCCAACAAAGCGCCGCCGCCGCATCCGATGATTATTTCCAGACAGTAGTCATCACGGCGCTGTTGGCAATATTGAAGGACCAAGCTCTTAGCGGCCACCACCACACTGTTATCGAAGCCATCATGTCAATTTTCAAAACCCAGGGACTGAAATGTGTCACTTTTCTGCCACAGGTTTGAAAATTCTCTTCCCCCCCTTGTCCCTGAGGCTAACCCCGTACCCAAGATCATCCCGGCATTTGCTGCTGTTACCCGGAGCTCCCCAGCGCGGTTACAAGAATTCCACTTACAGCAACTTGCGATCCTCATCGGTATCATCAAACAACATGTTCGCAATTACATGCCAGACGTATTCGGCCTTGTGACCGAGTTGTGGGAGAATGCAACTCTTCAGCTTCCGATCGTCTCTGTTATAGAAGCCTTGGGCAAAGCCCTCGATGCTGAATTCAAGCCCTTTCTGCCTACTATTCTTCCCCTCGTCCTCAAAGTCTTTGACGGAGAGCTGAATGAAAAGCGAATGAACACCCAGATCAAGATATTCGACGCGTTTCTGACCTTTGGGGCGAATATCGAGGAGTATCTCCACCTTGTCATTCCTATCATCGTCAAATCATACGAAAGGCCCGATGGAACGACGGCCCTGCGCAAGCGAGCAATACAGACCATCGACGGATTATCAAGAAGGGTCAATTTCTCGGATCACGCATCCCGCATTGTGCATCCTCTTGTTCGGGTCTTGGAGGGTTCCAATAACGAGCTTCGTATGGCAGTTATGGATACTTTATGCTCTCTCGTTATACAACTTGGGTCGGACTTTGCTATCTTCGTCCCCACGATCAACAAGGTATTGTGAGAATTTACTCTCTTGAAATGCCCTTCCTGAGCCCTCTTTCAGTGTCTTGTTCGAAATCGCATTCCCCACCCGAAATATGAAAATCTCATCTCAAAGCTTCTCAACGGCGAGCGCCTGCCCCAAGAAACTGGTGTGCTTGAATTACTGTTTGTATTTTTATATTTTGATCCAGTCACAATGCTGACAATTTATTTCAGTCTGAGTGAAAATTCAAAGGCTCCGGAATTCTCCGCTCCCGCTGAGGCCACAAAGATGACCGTAAACCAACAGCACCTCAAGCAAGCCTGGGATACATCACAAATTAGCACGAGAGAGGACTGGATTGAATGGATGCATCGGCTTGGCGTTGAATTCATGAAGGAGTCACCATCTCATGCTTTGCGTGCTTGCATGAGTCTTGTGGATATACATCCTCCCCTCGCCAGGGAGCTCTTCAACGCTGCTTTTCTCTCCTGTTGGAGCGAACTTTATGACCAATATCAAGTTTGTTTTATTCTTATTTCTCTCGCACATACTTACTCAAAGTATGATCACGGCAGGAAGATCTCGTTCGTTCGATTGAGTTCGCCATCATCTCGAATATGGCTCCAGCTGACCTAATTCACCGTTTGCTCAACCTTGCCGAGTTTATGGAGCATGAAGAAAAACCTTTACCCATCGAGCACCGGACCCTTGGAGAATACGCGATGAAGTTTCTTGCTTATGCTAAGGCCCTTCACTACAAGGAACTTGAATTCTTCTCAGAATCATCGCCCACAATCATCGAGGCCCTCATATCGATCAACACCAGACTTCAACAACACGATGCGGCCTGGGGTACACTGCTTACTGCTCGCGAGCAATACGATGTCACTAAACACGAAGAGTGGTACGAGAGACTCGGTCGATGGCAGGAAGCATTGGTGGCATACGAGAAGAAAGCCGAAGCAGATCCAGGCGCACCAGATATTCAAATCGGCAGAATGAAGTGTTTACATGCCTTGGGTGAATGGGATCAGCTTGCCGCTCAAGTTGACGAGAACTGGGCCAATGCCAACCATGATGACCGCCGAGAAATTGCTCCTATGGCAGCCGCAGCTGCCTGGTCCTTAAATGAGTGGGACTACATGGATGACTACATTGCCACCATGAGAGCAGATTCCCCTGATCGCGCCTTCTATCGAGCAATTCTTTCTGTTCATCAGAATCAGTTCCCCAAAGCATTGACTCAAATTGCGAAGGCACGCGATCTTTTGGATCCTGAATTGTCGTCGTTTGTCGGAGAAGGCTATGGACGTTCGTACAAGTAAGTGACTTCTCAGTTAGTCTATGACATTGGGTACTAATAATTTCTAGCGTCATGGTTCGTGCGCAGATGCTCTCAGAACTGGAAGAAATAATTGCATATAAACAATATGCTGATCAACCAGAACGCCAGCAGACAATGCGGAAGACCTGGATGAAGCGGTATGTAAAAAATACAATCAAGTGCAGATGTTACTGACTGCTGCTGCAGACTACAAGGTTGCCAACCAGACGTCGAAGTCTGGCAGCGTATTCTTCAAGTCCGAACCCTCGTCCTCAACCCAGAGGATGACCCAGTCATGTGGATCAAGTTTGCAAATTTGTGTCGCAAGTCAGACCGTATGGCTTTGGCCGAAAAGACTATCAACTCTTTGCTATCCCCGGAGAGGGTGTGTACCATGTCTAAAATATCGGGTGTTGTTTTTGAACTCAGTTCCAGCTCCAACATCTTCGGGAACATCAACATATGAAGGCCCCCCCCAATGTGGTATACGCACAATTGAAATACATGTGGGCAAATGGCGCTCGAGAAGAGAGTCTGAATTTTCTTCGCCAATTCTCCGCGAGTCTTCAGAGAGATCTACAATCGGAGTCGAGCGAACACGCACAACGTTCTGGAGTTTCAAAACAAAAATTTGCTGAACTCTCTAAACTGCTCGCGCGATGCTACTTCAAGCAGGGCGAATGGCAAGTTGAACTCAAGGACGATTGGGGCTCTGTGAGTTCTTCTATTCACCCGAACAATGGCGACTAACTTTTTTTTCGCAGAGAAACGTAGAAGACATTCTACATTCCTACCTCCTCGCGACGCACTATGACGGGACCTGGTATAAGGCCTGGCACACCTGGGCACTGGCCAATTTCGATGTCATTGGTCACATGGAAAACCAAGCTGAGAATAGAACTGCCGATATTCCTGGAAATGGGCTAGCTGCACACGTCGTGCAAGCCGTAGAAGGTTGGCGATATGCACTTCCATGACACCCTTAATTGATGCTGTTTCCTCAGGCTTCTTCCGTTCGATTTCACTTCATAATGAAGATGCCTTGCAGGACACCCTCCGCCTACTGACATTGTGGTTCAAATTCGGTGCCCATGACGATGTCAGTCATGCGATGGGTAGCGGCTTCTCGACTGTCGAAGTAGATACGTGGCTTGAAGTCATTCCTCAGGTACATTTTCTTTCTAGCTTTACCCGCTGTTAAGGTTGACTTGTTTGGTTAGATTATTGCACGGATCCAGACACCGCACGCCAACATTCGACGAAACATCAACAATTTGCTTACTGATGTTGGCAAACATCATCCACAGGCATTGATATATCCCCTCACTGTAGCCTCAAAATCTTCCAGTGTATCTCGCCAAAATGCTGCTCTTTCCATTATGGATAGGATGCGGGAGCACAGCCCAACGATTGTTGCACAGGTAAATAGCGACATTTTCTCATCACTCAGTGCTAAGGTTTCATTTCCTAGGCTCTAATAGTTAGCCGGGAACTAATCCGTGTTGCAATCCTTTGGCACGAGCTCTGGCACGAAGGTCTCGAGGAAGCATCCCGCCTTTACTTCACCGAGAAAAACCCGGAAGGTATGATAGCGGCCTTGGAACCGTTGCATGACATGTTGGAAGCTGTATGATCTATGCATTTGCTTCGTCACCTTCTTTGGTTCTGAGTTGTTATTCTAGGGACCGACGACTGCTCGGGAGACCTCCTTTGCCTCGGTATTTGGCAGAGAATTACATGAAGCTCGGGAAGCATGCCGTCGATATCGTATATATGGCGAGACAAGTGAACTAGACAAGGCTTGGGATATATACTACGGAGTAAGTCGGCACCTACCTAACATCGGAGAATCGTGTTCGCTGATGGGTGTGTCGCAGGTGTTCAAGAAAGTTGAAAAACAATTACCTCAATTGACAACATTAGATCTACAATATGTCTCCCCTGAATTATTGAAGGCTCGCAATCTCGAATTAGCAGTGCCAGGTGAGTTCTGATTAAGTTCATACATTCTCAATTCTTACTGCTGATCCCTTGATCACCAGGTACATATCAAAGCGGACGACCCATCATCAAGATTACTAGCTTTGCCACAAAACTGACAGTCATTTCATCCAAGCAACGGCCTCGTCGACTGTCACTTAAGGGTAATGACGGCAGGGATTATCAATACGTACTGAAAGGTAAATTATAGGTCTCATACTAGAAAATAACCCACTGTCTTACATTTTGCTCTGCGCCTAGGCCATGAAGATCTCCGTCAGGACGAGAGAGTCATGCAACTGTTTAGCCTTGTCAACACTCTGCTTTCCGTAGATACGAATAGTTTCAAACGTCGCCTCCATATTCAACGGTATCCCGTCATCCCATTGGCTCCAAATGCTGGCCTCATAGGTTGGGTGCAAGATAGCGACACTCTACATGTTCTGGTTCGCGACTACCGTGACTCTCGGAAGGTCCTCCTAAACATTGAATACCGTTTGATGCTGCAGGCAAGTAGTAGTGTTTTGATGACTTTGCCATGCCTCCTAACAATGTCGAGTACAGATGGCACCGGATTACGAGAATCTCACTTTGCTTCAGAAAGTAGAAGTCTTTGAATATGCTTTGGAAAACACGACAGGTCAGGATCTATACAGGGTCCTGTGGCTCAAGAGCGTCAATTCAGAACATTGGTTGGAGCGCCGTGCCTGTTACACGCGGTCTCTCGCTGTCAACAGTATGGTTGGACATATCCTTGGCCTGGGTGATCGTCACCCTTCCAATTTACTCCTTGAACGCAGCACCGGAAAGGTTGTTCACATCGATTTCGGCGATTGTTTCGAGGTCGCTATGCATCGCGAGAAATTCCCAGAGAAGGTACCGTTCCGACTGACCAGAATGCTTACCCATGCAATGGAGGTTAATAACTCGCTTTCCTCATCCCAAATATCTCAGAACTGATGACTGGGTTTCAGGTCAGTGGAATCGAGGGCAGTTTCAGAAACACATGCGAAATCACCATGCAAGTATTGCGGGACAACAAGGAATCCCTCATGGCCGTTCTTGAAGCATTCGTTTATGATCCCCTGATCAATTGGAGACTCATGCAAACCGAAGTGGAGGTCCGCCGGCCCGAAGGTATTATGAAATGATGGAAAAGTTGTACGCACGCTGACTTTTGGCAATAAGATTCGGAAACCGATCCCGAGCGTGCCGCAGAACTCGCCCGGGTCGCAGCTCATCCTCAAGGACCAACACGCAAACTCAAAGCCGACGAAAATGATATCTTCAACGGTACGCTAAGCGCATGCCTGACCTTTCGGTGAGGTAAATTGATTTCCCCTTAGAGGTCGAAGGCCAACCTGGCGCACAAGAGGTTCGCAACGAGCGAGCTTTGTTTGTGTACCACAGGGTCCAGCACAAACTAACTGGTAATCGAATTTGTCAATACCGAGCACTATGGGAGGCTGATTCATATACCATTCAGGACGTGACTTCAATCCTGATATCACTCTCACTGTACCAGCGCAAGTTGAGAAGTTGATCCTTCAGTCTACGGCTTTGGAGAACCTTTGTCAGTGTTTCTCAGGATGGTGTGTCAGTAGATTTTTCGTAATTGGTTGTACTGACTGTACATCCGTTAGGTGTGCATTCTGGTAATCCTCTCGGACGGTTAATGCTCTTTGGTTATATATGTACATGCCTTTGTATCTCTGTATTATGTTGGATAATCTTATTTTCGAGGAGGCTTCTATCACCTGCCATATCGGGATGGTTGAGAAGAGTTTGGTACGCAAACACGTGACTTGACGCGGAAATGAAACAAAGACAAACAAAGATTGTTTCTTCACCCATGGAGAACGCTGCGGTGAACTTGGCTACCCTTCACCTCCCCACCCAAGAAAAAACCGAAACCCAAAAATCACTAACCACTAACCTCTAACCACCCCACCATGCACCCACCACCAGAAAAAATATAATCCTGACCTTACTCTAACAAAACCAACCTCTAACCAACTAACCACCTTAACAGGAACACAGTCCGACAGGTCTTTCAGTATTACTATTATTATTGAGAATGAAGTAAAATAATATAGCGCATAAATAAATGTATCCAGCAATAAGCCTCAAATTCGAGATCCCACAGAACAACTAATGTAACATAGCCAATTTGACGATCCACCGCTTCGTTTAAACTGCCATATTGTGACTTGCTTGCGTCTAGGCTAAGTAGTCCTATTTCTTGCAAATTACTATAAACAGTAATTAGTCACGTGTTTGCGTACCTATGGTTGAGATTCGATGAATTTTCGACTAAAGTTCGAGATCTAGAGAACAGCCAAACTCTGCACTAGCTGTGTGCTGTACAGATCTCTTCATCGTCTTCCTGAACTCACTCGACAATGCCACGCGGGATTCCCAATGCCAAACGTGATGATACTGGCATGCGATACACGACATTCTCTGTACCGTTGGCGTCAGTTTGTGGACAAAAGTATCTTGCTTGCCCTCTTAACGTGACAAATTCGATATATAGACCCAATCCAAAACATGTGGGTACCACATACTTGAAGTCAGAAACACAAACCATATGGGCCAGAAATGCACTACGGAAGAGTAAGGCGCCTGCCGAAAATATTGGTGTGCCACAAGAACAAAGGTTGGGATTCAACACTTTCATTATTTCGTATGAAACCTGAACTTAGCAGGCGTGGCTCGCAAGTAATTGTAATCCACCCTGGATCACGTTGGATCCGCGTAGGAAAGGCGTCTGATGTCAATCCAATCGCTGTACCAAATGTCATTGCGCGGAAGAGCAAAACGCCGATTCCTGTTCCTGTCGTGGTGGAAGGCATCTCACGTCCACGAAAAGGAAGACAGAACACTCGCTCTTCTATTCCACCTCAAAATGGCGATGAATACGCAGTTCCTTTATCATCAGACGACCCGGTATGTTTTTGGGGCCCCATTATAGGGTTAACTTGACGTCTTTCTTTGCAGTTTGACACAAAAATAGCTGCAATCAGTGTTTCGCTTCGTGATAGAATGCGATTCTATAAACTACGTGTCACCCCAAATGGTGCAGGTATTGCATCGACATTCAACGAACAATTCAAACCCGAAATCGTTGCAGAGCATAACGACCCCTTCCGTATTGATTGGATTTACGAACCGTTGGATGTCGATGTTTTGGTCGGAGATAAGGTGAACATTTCGCCCTCCATTGTATTCAGTCACGTACACCTTCACGGATAATCTTTCCACTTATTGCAACAGGTCCTCAGTCTAGCTGATCCCCAGTACTCGGGGTATGCAGTAAGATGGCCTATTCACGGGACTAATTTCAATACAAGAGATTATTCTTCTCTTCAAATGATTCTAAGTGATGTTGAGACAATCCTTCGGGAAACATTGAAGGAGAAGCTGGACATTGACGTTCAGGATTATAAGGTAAATTGCATTCTCATTCTTTTTAAAGTGCTTGGCTCACCTCCTGATAGAATTATTCAGTCGTTCTCGTCATACCTGATTTTTATGAACGAGCATATGTTCGCGAGCTAGTTAACATTTTGCTAGTGACAATGGGGTTCAAACAACTTTGCACTCTCCAAGTAGGCGATCTGGATGCCTCCATTATTATACACTGATGGTATCTACAGGAATCGCTAGCGGCTACGTATGGAGCTGGAATATCCAATGCCTGCGTAGTAGATATTGGCGCAGTCACAACCAGCATAGCATGTGTTGACGAAGGCATTGTCATATCCGATACGAGGTACCGACATCTTAACCTCTTTTAGAATCAGACACAGGGAGTCGAACGTTTCTTTAGGATGTCTCTGAATATGGGTGGAGACGATATTACCGAATTTCTTTACATCTTGCTGGATCGCATCAATTTCCCTTACAGAGACATAAATCTAGCACGATCATATGACTGGAGTCTTATGGAAGATCTCAAGGCTAGGCTGTGCACATTGGCTGAAGTGAGCCGTTATCCTCCATTCCCTCAGGACTCCCAAATAACGATGGACAGGGAGACGTGGCACTAAATCTGTACGATTTCGTTGTCCGTCAACCGGGCAGACCTATGGAAAAGTATGGTCTACGGGCTTACGATGAAATCATACTAGCACCCATGGTATGTCTAATTTGTCCTATGTTCCAGTCCCATCCTTCGAGCCCAATGACAGTGTATCTTTGAACCGCGAGTCATCGAGTTCGACCGAAAGCGCATCGGACTACACTCCAGCTCACATCCGGACGTCTCGGAAGAAATCATAGAACATCCGACAGATCATGTCGTACGTGAAACCGAGGATAAAACTAATGTTATAATTTTCGAATTCTTCTTCGACAGACACAAGCCATGATGATCTCCACCCAACACCTTATGCCTCCTGCTCCACCTAGCATCCCAACTGAACCCTCCAGTACACCAAACAAGGGTCAGACATCAGCTACGATCTCTCCTCAACCAACAGGAGGTTTGTATTGTCCAATTCTCTGTTCAAATATACATGACTTCTGAACGAGGGGCACCGATGTATCTAGGTACATCAACGCCCGCAAAGCAGGAGCAACAAGATCCGCACATAATGTCAGTCGACGACCCAACGCCACCCCCTGTCGTGCAAGGCTCGACAGAACCCCAAGCGGAAATCATTGACATCGAAGACGAAGGCAAGACTCCCGCCCCTCCTTCCCAGCAACAGCAGGATACCACGAAGTCTACGCGCAACAGCAACAACAATGTGACCACAGGAACCTCGACTTATCCGGGGGGGTTTACCATCGACGTGTGTTTCGAGGCGAGTAAATTGCCTTTGGACGTGGCAATTTTTAATAGCGCACGAGCGGCTGGAGGAGACGAGAAGATACGTAAGTACTTGCAGGCGGTCCTCGTCATTGGGGGGACGGCGCTCATTCCCGGCATGGGGCATGCCTTGGAAAGCAGGTTAGAAATGGAAACCCAGACCCAATCTACCACCTTCCCTCCTACAACCAATATGCTGACTGGCTTCCTTGGTTTTTCTTTTCCAGACTCCAAGCAATCGCGACACCCCTTGTGCCAAACATGGAGAAAGTCCAGATAATCCCCCCACCAAAAGAAGTCGATCCACGTGTCCTGGCCTGGAAAGGGGCCGCGGTCTTGGGGAAAATGGATGGTGTAGCCGATTTATGGGTCACTCCGTCAGACTGGGTAAACACGCATGCCTTTTACCCCAACCATTACCGATACTTATCTGTCAACAACAGGACATTTTGGGCATGCGTGGGCTCAAAGAACGATGCTTCTACTTATGAATCTTCGGATTTGAATACTATTCATGAATCCTACGTGATAGCAGGATGAGTTAGACTTGTGTCTAACAGATCCATTCAGATTGGTGCTAATCAAATATAGTGTGATACAATAAACAAATGAGTATGGTGTGGTAACATTGCGGTGGCATGAATACGGATGAGAATGTAGATCAGGGGATCCGGAGTCTGTTCATGGTGCTTAGAGAGCAGAGGATGAGGGCGTGTAGTACAGGGTTCAATGGGAATTGTCACTACGAAAAATGGGGTTGCCGATGATTAATGGAGGTTATGGAGTTGATGAGGTCCGAACAATGGAGAGGTTGGTACATGGGAGTGGAGGTATCGGTGGGCGTGGGCGGTTGGCGAAGAAGTCGGGTATGCAGGGGAAATCGAGATTATCGCGGATCGAGGATGAAGAAGTGTGTTTGCGGAATGATGGACGGAGCGGCCATAATATTGTCTGTGTTGTGATCTGCACGAATCTGGATGATGATATAGTCCGGTGATTGGTGTTCGAGTTCTCAAACTCCGAGCTTCTGTTTCAACACAACGAAGTCTTGCGATCGCAGTGTGGTCCAGAAGTTTAGTAGGTGGGACATTTCCTTTTTTCCCTCTCTGGATATAAAATCGCACTAAGAGTAAGTCGATGTACAAGTAAGCCAGGAAAGTTAAGCGAGGATGTAACTCGCCTATCCCTTTTCAGCCATTCCGTCCTCGTATTCCCGCCCTCTCTCCATCCAGCAACATCAGAATTCTCCGCCTCCATCTCCTCCTCTTCCTTCGACTTCCCCTTCTTCCTTCCCCACTCCATATCCCACTCCGAGCCCAACCCGCCCTCGCTATCTTCCCGCTTCACTATCAATCTCGTACCAGCCGGAGATTGTGCAAGTTTGTCGATCAGAGACTCGCAAAGGGCGCCTGCAGTCCTATTCGGCACAAAAGGAAATGTAATGTCAAGCCGGGGAACACGATCAGGCGTGATGACGAGCAGACTGCGGCAGATGGGACAGTCCACAGATTCGTGCCATCCGCCACATGCTCGATGCAGGCGGGAGAAGAACCACTTGAGAATGCAGATAGCACAAAAAGTGTGCCCGCATTGGCCGGGGTTCAGGGTGTAAGGGTGGGCCATGATTTCGTAACATCTGTAAAGCCAGAGGCGAATATATATGAGTTGGAAGGAAGGTCGAGGACGGTAGAAAATGAGTAAACACACAAAGAACATGTAAAATGCTCCTCCAGTTGTTCAAGCATAGCTTTTGCCTCGCGTTCCGCCATCTGCAACAACATCAGTGACGCCTCATCCTCCTTTTTCGAGAGCGTCAAGAATCGTTCATCAAGTTCATCCGCTTTCCGCTTGCATTCCTGCTCCTTCTTCAAGAGTGCCTTTTCGCGCTTGACGAGCTCTGTGGGTGTTATTCGCACAGATCGTCGAGGGTCGGAAGTCGTATACATCTTTTCTATTGATGCTGTGTCCTCAGTGGAACAAGTTATGATGGAGCCTCCAAGAATTGACGAGTTCGCATTGACAATCTTGCGTCGTTTGGGCTTGGGTTGTTCAGGCTCATTCTCAACGACGGTATTGTTCTTGATACCTAGCAAGTATTTGCAATAAAAATTAAGTTCGGAGCCACTCGAACGCAAGAAAGATGAACGGGAGCACCTTGATGGCGGTTGTTCAAACGGGATGAGCGGCGGGTGTTTGGTCTTGGAGGCGCTTCTGGTTTTGCAGCTCTTGGCATTGTTGGGAACACGGTGGTTAGTGATGAAAACTCGGAGTTACTTGATTCCTGTCACGTGCAACTCTTTATGGTTTCTACTCGGAGTCAGTATTGAATCAGTAACTTGAACTCACTGCAATTATAATTGCAAATGCGGGTCTTTAAGTTGTACACTTGGAATGTGTCTCTTGTCTCCAGCATCGTCTGAATACAGGTATAAATGCGTTCAGAATTTTACCAGGAACCACGAATGTCACAGGAATTTGACGTCCAACAGGTCTGCGCGGACAAACCTTTAAGGTTGCGATCAAGGGAATGGTCGAATCACGGTTCGCCTCGGAACAAATCCCAACAAGTGCAGAGGGTAAGAAGAGGGACTGTCCCTGAGGCCTGGCCTGAGTATCAGTGATGTACAACTTGGGGCTGCAGAATCCTTGATGAAGCCACCCGTCCGCTTTATTCCTTCCAGCGTGCGATTGGTGCATTGCATCACTCACTCCAGGAAAAACCTAAAACGACTGGTCACGGAAGGTGCACCAGTAAGTACTTCTGCCGGTTCATGGGGTTTGATTGTGGCGTAGGAGCAATGAATCCAGCGATTTACAGCAACTGAAGGTTTGAGTCTATGAAAATTGTAGAGGAGAGCTGCTGGATGCCATTGGCATATTACGGCCTCTGGCTTTGCGCTGAATACCGAGTACGACATACTTCAATACTTGACGGTCAGTTCGCGGATCCCTGATACAGGGAACCATGAATCCATGATGTCCTTAATTCTTTCCTCGTTCGTTCAACTTTACGCTATTTTTAACAAATTCAGGGTCTGATGTAGCGAACTTGGAGAGGAATTTTGAGTGCGTCAATTCGCCACGACGTGAAAATTTCCAACTCTAAACATATGTAGCTTATTACCCCTGTGCATGCAACAACCGAATAAAAAGACGAAAACGAATCATATCCCATGACCCGCATCCCGCATCTGTGAGGCTCGGAAGGTGTTGTAGTGAACCACGCCACCGCACATTCGCGTTTGGACATCGACTTTGGGGCCCTAAACCGGGCAACCCTCAAATCACCCCCCAACTCTTTTGGCAATGCAACTTTGTCATAAAGGAACCTCCATGCTTGGACTTTCCGTCACCCCTTTTTACTTTCCTTTCTGGTCCCTTCCGTTTTTGTACTTGACCACCAAAGGTCAAAAAAAAATCCCCACGGGACCTCAGCCGCACCGGAGAAGCATGAGCCGAGCGCAACCGAGCGCCTTTTCATCAAAGCTTGCCACACCAGAGTATCGTATTTTCACTGGCAGAATTCGGTCGTAACTGCACAACCGCAATCACCGTTTTTCCCTGCACGGATATCCGAGGCGATCTCCCACTTTTCTAGAGTTCTGGTTGCATGATCACGACGCCGTCACAACGAGGCGACATCTGTATATTTTCGCAACAATTGGCCGATTTTGGTCTCACTTTCCCTTTTGTCCAGCGTGAACCCTTTGTGATTGGATCGTGTTTTGTTGTACTGGAGTACCTGAAACAAGGTACGAGTCGATCAGCGAAATCTAAAACCTTGCCCATGAAGTACTCCTGTCCTCTGTTGGTCGATCACGGATGTTAGGACATACAATATTCCAATTCCAGAAAGTACACACACGCGTCCGAATCTGGATATGTTTACGTGGCCAGTGGCCTCCGGGAGATTCGGACCTGTACCGTGTAATATCCTCCCACGAGACAAGTGTCCGAAATATACGTATTATTATATGTTATCGTGTTTGGTGCGAGTTTCCGGATCCTTGGGGTCGATTCCGAATAACAAGCTTCGAGTTTCGGCTTCCATGCCTTCCGCGAGATGGTCTCCAGGGAATGTTTTCTATCTGGATAGGGTTCCTCCCTTTCTCCTTTTTTTATTATTTCCCCTTTTCCCTGCATTCACGTGAACCAATTCTACCCCGACATCAGCAACAGAAAATGGAACATCCAGTGATGCAATTTTGCTTACCCCATCTACAGATCTCAACCACGTGCTTGCCAGAACATTGTCATTCCTCGCTCACTAATTCTGAAGAAGACTCCTTCCACACTGATACATTTATACATGGCTTTGTTGTTGAAGTCCGTTCAATCATTCGTATCCAGCTATCCCTGAAGATCCACGTTAGTTTGCTGCCACCAGTGACGTGTAGGTACCTTGCGCTGGAGGTCTTGTTCTTCAAGAAAGGATACATAACATCTTCTCTTCGCCCCTGCTCCGCAAGACATTCTCCTCATCCTACACGACCCAAACTTTCCACATCATTGTC
>Ga0210402_10003298_pt1 | contig 15193 bp, 13 predicted proteins | sample IncBWC7MmetaG_FD_161055 | JGI IMG/M metagenome (GOLD analysis project Ga0210402, IMG submission 161055) | Forest soil microbial communities from Barre Woods Harvard Forest LTER site, Petersham, Massachusetts, United States - Inc-BW-C-7-M | ecosystem: Environmental > Terrestrial > Soil >...
CGCGCAGGCGGAATACCATGCCCCACAAGGAGGGTTCGTGGCCCCCCACCTCTAAACCGGCTACCCTGTAATCATGTCCAATCTAGAAATCGCAACCCTGGGTGGCGGCTGCTTCTGGTGTCTCGAAGCCGTGTACGACGAAATGGAGGGGGTGACCTCGGTGGAGTCGGGTTACATGGGCGGCCATCTGGCCAACCCCGATTACCGCTCCGTCTGCACCGGCGCCAGCGGCCACGTGGAAGTGGTTCAGGTCACCTTCGACCCTGCCCTGACTTCCTACCGCGAGATTCTGGAAGTCTTCTTCGCCATCCACGATCCCACGTCCCTAAATCGCCAGGGCAATGACTCCGGACCGCAGTACCGTTCGGTCATCTTCTTTCACAGCGACGCCCAGCACGAAACCGCGGCGAAGTTGATGGCGCAGCTTGACGGCGAAGGCGTCTGGCGCAGCCCGATCGTCACCGATTTGCGGCCCGCCAGCACGTTCTATGTCGCCGAAGACTACCATCAGGAGTATTTCCGCAACAACCCGCAGCAGGCGTACTGTACGTTTGTAGTAACGCCAAAACTGAAGAAATTCCGCGAGAAATTCGCCGCCAAGGTAGCCCGGAAAGCCGCGAAGTCTTGAAAGCCGCGCGTGACGCCCCCGCACCCGTTTTATCGCTAATTCCGCGCCTGAACCACGGTCGCAATGCCCGCGGCGACCATGAAACTTCCCACGAACACCAGAGTTCGCGTAATCCGGCCTGCCTGGGGCTTCCACTTAGCAGGACTGATCAGAATCCAACCGATTACGATTAGCGCCGCGCCAGTAACGATCACGATTTCCCTCTCCAAAGACATTATCTCCGGATCCGGTAAGAAGTGCTAGAGCCTGGCGGTACTAACTAAGTACTAACCCCGGACGGGTGGCGGCGCAATTAACCATTGGCTAAGCCGAGCCTGCCTGGCGGAGGTCCAGGCTTATTGCTCCCCGGTCTCTGTCCACCCGCAGCGGGATGCCTACCTCGCCGGCATCGGCCTGGCGGCGCCATGCACAGCCGCCGCAAGATGATACACTCGATCTGAAGCCGTTTCCGTGGCATTTTTCCAGCACAGCACCGCAATTGTGGAAACCGGATGTGTCGGCGAAGGTACGCGGATCTGGGCATTCGCGCACGTGCTGCCGGGGGCGAAAATCGGCCGCGAGTGCAATATCTGCGACCACACCTTCGTCGAGGGCGGCGTCACCATCGGCGACCGCGTCACCATCAAGTGCGGCGTGCAACTCTGGGATGGCGTGCGCATCGAAGACGACGTGTTCATCGGGCCCAACGCCACTTTCACCAACGACCCCTTTCCGCGAAGCCGGCGCCGCCCGGCCGCGTTCCTGCCGACGCTGGTGAAGAAGGGCGCTTCCATCGGCGCCAATGCCACCATTCTTCCGGGAGTCACCATTGAGGAGAATGTGATGGTCGGGGCCGGAGCCGTGGTCACGCGCAACGTTCCCAGGAACGCCATCGTGGTGGGCAACCCGGCGCAGATTGTCAGCTACGTGGATACCGAGCGCGCCGTGGCGCCCGCCGGGGAAGCGGCTGAGACCGGCCCCCGGCAAACCCTCGTCGAAGGAGTGATTCTCCACCGGTTGCCGATGGCGGGCGACTTGCGCGGGCTGCTCTCCGTCGGGGAAGTGGGCCGCCAGATTCCATTCGAAGTGCAGCGCTACTTCCTGGTTTACGATGTCCCCACCGAGCAGGTGCGCGGCGAACATGCCCATCGCACGCTTCACCAGTTTCTGGCTTGCGTTCACGGCCGGTGCCTGGTGGTGGCCGACGATGGCGCCCATCGCCAGGAATTCATTCTGGACTCGCCACATACGGCGCTGTATCTGCCGCCGATGACCTGGGCTGTACAGTATAAGTATTCACGCGATGCGGTGCTGCTGGCGCTGGCGTCCGGCCCGTACGATGCGGCCGACTACATTCGGGACTACGCCGAGTTCCTGGCGCTCAAGCAGCGGGGCGAGCAGCGGGGCCGGGAACTGGGCGAGCAGCGGGACCAGTAGCGGGAATAACCGTGGCGCGAACCGATTGGGTCCCGATGAACGATTTCGAGCGCCAATGGCAGGATACCCGCGAGGACGCCCTGCGCGCCTTCACCCGCGTGGGCGAGAGCGGATGGTACATCACCGCCCGCGAGCTGGCCGAATTCGAACGGGCGCTGGCTGCGCTGTGGACGCTGCGACATTGCGCCGGCGTGGCCAGCGGCCTGGATGCCATCGAAGTCGCTCTGAAGGCGCTGGGCTGCCGGCCGGGAGACCGGGTGCTGACGACGCCGCTTTCGGCCTTTGCCACCACGCTCGCCATTGCCAAATTGGGCGCCATCCCGGTGTTCGTGGATACCGATGCCTTCGGCCTGCTCGATCTGGACCGGTGCGGCCAACTGCTGAGCCAGCGGCCGGAGATCCGCTTCCTGGTTCCCGTACACCTTTATGGAAACGCCTTGGACCTGGCCAAACTGGCAAGGCTGAAGGAGCGCTTCGAACTGACGGTGGTGGAGGACTGCGCGCAATCCATCCTGGCCGGGTATCTTGGCACCGCTCACAAAGATCCGGGCGTCGGCCACCAAGCTCAAGCCGCCATGACCGGCACGGTTGGCCAGTGCGCCGCCACCAGTTTCTATCCGACGAAAAACCTGGGGGCCATGGGCGACGGCGGCGCCATTCTGACCGACGATCCCGAGGTGGACGGCCGCGTTCGGGCGCTGCGCGATTACGGCCAGTCCGCCCGGTACCGGCACGACTTGGTAGGCTATAACAGCCGGTTGGACGAACTGCAGGCGGCGCTGTTGCACCACGCGTACCTGGGCAGGCTGGCCGGATGGACGGCGCGCCGGCGCGAGATCGCCGCGCGCTATCTGGCCGGCATCGCGCATCTAAGAATCCGGCTCATCGGGACGCCGGCGGGGTCGCACTCCTGCTTTCACCTGTTCCCGGTCACGGTGGAACCGGAGCGCAAGCCGGCGTTCCTGGAGCATCTCAGGCAAAATGGAGTCGGCAGCGGCGAGCACTACCCCGTGGCGATTCCGGACCAGAAAGCCATGGCACAGATTCCCCATGAGGTGGCGGACAACTGTGCCAATGCGCGGCGCTTCGCGGCCGGCGAGGTGTCGCTGCCGATCCATGCCTACATGCAAGACGACGAGGTGGCGCGCGTGATCGCCGCCTGCAACGGGTGGGGCGCCTGATGATGCCGGTGCCGCTCGCGGCGTCGCTGTCGCTGGTCATCCCGGTTTACCAGAACGAGCCGAACCTGGAACGGCTGCTCAGCGAGTTGGCCAGTCTGAAGCAGCGTCTGGAAGGCGAGTTGGAGGTTGTCTTTGTTGTGGATGGCAGCCCGGACCGCTCGCTCCACATCCTGCGTCAGCGCCTTCCTGCGGCGCCTTTTCCCTCGCGGCTGATTTCGCTGAGCCGCAACTTCGGTTCTTTTTCGGCCATTGCGGCGGGATTGGAAGCCGGCTCCGGCGACTATTTTGCGGTGCTGGCGGCCGACCTGCAGGAGCCTCCGGAATTGATCGCGGAATTCCACCGGATTCTGTCGCGCCGCCAGGCCGATATCGTCTTCGGATGCCGGGCGCGCCGCTCCGATCCCTGGCTTTCGGAGCTGTTTTCGCGGCTGTTCTGGTGGGTGTACGGGGCCTTCATCGTGGCGGAGATGCCCAAGGGCGGGATCGATGTTTTCGGCTGCACCCGGCAGGTGCGCGACTGTCTGCTGAGTTGCACCGAAGCCGACACCAACCTGATCGCCCTGCTGATTTGGATCGGTTTCCGCCGGATGTTCGTGCCCTATGACCGGCAGGCCAGAACGGCGGGCAAGAGCGCCTGGACCCTTCGCAAGAAACTCAAATACTCCTTTGACAGCATTTTCAACTTCACGGATTTGCCGATCCAGCTTCTGCTGAGTGTGGGGGCCGGCGGCATCGCGGTAGGGACGGTGTTCGCCTGCGTACTCATTTTTTCGAAGCTGACCGGGCGGATCCCGGTGCCCGGCTACAGCGCCATCGTACTGGCAATTATCTTCTTCGGCAGCCTTACCAGCCTGGGTTTGGGAATCATCGGACAATATCTGTGGCTGACGCTGCAAAACGCCAGGAAGCGGCCGAAGTATATTGTGGCGACGGCCGAGCGTTATCCGGAATAGCGGAACGAATAGCCCTATAGTTGCGTCACAATTCGTCCTTGCTCGGGGCCTGGAATATTAATGTGCCGCTTCGGCGAAACGTCGTCAGGTCGATTGGCGTCGGCGAGGGAGTCCCTCTGGCGAGGCCTCGGCTCCAGGTGGTTCACGGAACGGTTCAACAGAAATGCATTCGTAACACACGTTCAGGACGATCAGGTATTCTGTACCGCCCGGCGCTTGGAGAGCCACGCGGTCGCCCGCTGCCGACTTCATCAACGCGCGCCCCAGAGGCGACACCCAACTGATGTGGTTGCGGTTGAGATCGACCTCGTCGGTGCCCACGATGCTCACCACTCGCTCCGCTCCTGCGGCATTGGCATAGCGCACGGTCGCTCCGAAGAATGCCCGCGTCGCCGCCTGCCCCGCTCTCGGTTTTTCCGGGTCCACCACTTCCGCGGCATCGATTCGCTTCGTGAGAAAGCGAATCCGCCCATCGATCTGGCGCAGCCTCCGCTTGCCGTACTGATAGTCGGCGTTTTCACTGCGATCGCCGTTGCTCGCAGCCCACGCCACCACCTTCGTCACGGCCGGGCGTTCCCTGGTGAGCAGAAACCGGTATTCCTCTTTGAGGCGCTGCAGCCCACTCGGCGTTATGTAGTTCTTGCCTGGCATCGCGGCCTCGTCTTCTTGCGGTTTTCTCGTAAACCCTTTTCGCATATCGTAGCCCTTCAAGCGCGAATCCAGTGGCTGCCACAAGGCTCTCAGGAAATGATAGTGCCATGCCTGTTCATACGTTGTCGCCTCGATTCTGCTCTGAAATGGCGCAACGCCCCAAAAGAGCTTGTCGACCAGGCGCGGATTTGCTCTGAATGATCTCCGTATCCTCGCGTCTTCATATTCGCAGCAGTACGTTACTGATCCTATCCATCATCTCGGAGAAGTGCCGGCGAAGGCATGGTGAGCGCGGAATTATTCGCGCAAAGTCGCCTTGTGTTTACGAACCGTTTGACTTGCGATTCAAGCTGGCTCACTGCCGTTATTCCTGTCGAACAATCGGCATCCGCCATCCGGTGCCAAACGCGCGGTGTCACCTGGAGGACCGGCGCGGCTTGCCTGCGCTTGAACTCGTCCATGCGGAACCACCGCGGCACCCCGAATTGTATTGCACAAATTGGTTTGCGGCCGTTACGCGAAGTCTTTCGCCCCACTGGTAAGCTTGGATCGGAGGAATCATGCGGGTTCTACTCATCCTGGTGGTGGCTGTCGCTCATGCGATCGCCCAAAGTCCGGTAGTGCAGCTCACGAACGCGACCCGTCCTGCCCGCAACGATTTTCAGATCGGCGATCGCTATGAGATTGTGATTACGGCTGCGGCCGGGCAGCCGGTGAGCATCAGAACGACCATGAAGGGACGGACGAACTGGGGCCCCGTCATTGGTTGGACCGACCTGGGCGGCCGATGGTCGGCGACAGGGCAGTTCGAAAAGGGCGACTTTGGCGATTGGAGCCAGGTCTGGACCGTCGGGGGCAAGCTGGCCAAACCCGCTATCCAGTTCTACGTGGGCGCGCCATGCCTGCAGGGAGGGCAGAGTTTCGCGCTAGTGAGCGGCCCTAACACGGTCCTGACCTGCGAGACCGCGGAGGGACGCCAGACGTTCGCAACCCCCTTCGATACCGACCCTTTCCGGACGCCTGACGGCAGAGTGGTCCCTGGACGCATGCAGCCGAACATGACACCGGAGCAATACCACGCGGAGATCCTCCAAGACCTCATTACCAGTCGAGGAAAGGAAATGGGGGCGGTCCATATCTCACTCCAATCTTCGAGGGGCGGGCTTGGGGACGAAGCTGGGGATCTAATCATGAACCTGGTAGGTGTCAACGCGCTAAACGAAGACGAAACGCGGAATGTGCTCTCCATCATGCGCGCTGTGTTTGAAAAGCCGGAAAGCATCCCGCAAGCGGCGAAGGACCCGTCCAGAACTTTACGCTTGCTGCGAAACCTGGCGGATTCGACGGACCAGCAAAGCTTGAAACAGCAGATTGCCGAGACCATGGCATACGTTCAGGCCCATCCTTAAGGCGATCCAGGACAACGTGTCCCGGAACTTTGTCAAACAAAGGAGTTAGCGTCCAATTCCAGGACAATTTGTCCCGGTTGGGTATGCCAGCCTGATTCGGCGGCTCTATTCCTGCCGGACAATCGGCATCCGCCAGCCGGTGCCAAACGCGCGCGACGTCACCTTGAGCACCGGCGCCGCCTGCTTGCGCTTGAACTCGGCCATGCGGACCAGCCGCAGCACCCGGCGCACGGTCTGTTCATCGTACCCGGCGGCGATGATCTCTTCCGCCGACCGGCATTGCTCCACGTGCAGTTCCAGAATTTCGTCCAGCAGATCGTAAGGCGGCAGGCTGTCCTGATCTTTCTGATCGGGACGCAATTCCGCCGAAGGCGCTTTCTGCAGGATGGCTTCGGGGATGTCCGCTTTGCGCCGGTTGCGCCACCGCGCCACCCGGTACACCATCATCTTCGGCAGGTCCGCGATCACCGCCAGGCCGCCGTTCATGTCGCCGTAGAGAGTGCAGTAGCCCACCGACATTTCGGACTTGTTGCCGGTGGTCAGCAGCAGCGAACCGAACTTGTTGGACAGCGCCATCAGCAGATTGCCGCGGATGCGCGACTGGATATTCTCCTCGGTCACGTCCGCAGCCAACCCGCGAAAGATATCGGCCAACACCGTGTCGTAGGTTTTCATGATGCCGGAAATCGCCAGCGTAATCAGCTGGATCCCCAGGTTGCGTGCCACTTCCACGGAATCGTCCACGCTCCCCTGGCTTGAGTACGTGGAGGGCATCATCACACCAAGTACGTTCTCCGGGCCCATGGCATCGGCGGCGATGGCGGCCGTGAGCGCCGAATCGATTCCGCCGGAAAGCCCCAGCAACACTCTGCGGAACCGCGTCTTCCGCGCGTAGTCCCGCACCCCCAGCACGAGGGCGTTCCAAATTTCGGCTTCCGGTTCGAAATCGTCCGGGGCAATGCTGCCCGTGCCCGCTTCCAGGTCCACGGCTTCCAGGTCCACGGCTTCCAGGTCCACCAGCAGCAGGTCTTCGGCAAAACCTTTGGCCCGCGCAATCAGGCGCCCCTCCGCATCGAAGGCCGCGCTGCGCCCGTCGAAAATCAGGTCGTCGTTGGCGCCCACCTGGTTGACGATCGCCATCGGCAGTCCGTACTTGCGCGCCATGTGCCCCAGCATCTGCTCGCGCAGGATCTGCTTTCCCACGTAAAACGGGGATGCCGAAAGGTTGACGATCGACTGGGCGCCCGCTTGTGCCAGCGCTTCGATCGGGTCTTGATGGTATCGGCGGCGCTTCCAAAAGTCCCGGTCGTTCCACACGTCTTCGCAAATGCTGATGCCGAGGCGGCGGCCCTTCAATTCCAGAATCTGCACGCCCAGGAAGGGTTCGAAGTAGCGGTCTTCGTCGAAGACGTCATACGTGGGCAGCAGGGACTTGTGGAAGGCCTGCCCCACGGTGCCGTCTTGCAGCAGCACCGCCGAGTTGAATAGGGGCCGGCCCACATCGGACGGGTTCGGCGTGGCCACGCCAACCAATAACGGCGGGGCGTCCCGCAGTTCGCCGGCGATGCGCGTGAGCATTTCGCAGCCGCGGCGCACGAAGCCCTGGTTCATCAGCAGGTCGCGAGGCAGGTATCCCATCAGGGCAAGTTCAGGCGTCACCACCAGGTCCGCGCCTTGTTCCCGCGCCGCCCGGACTCCGCGGATGATCAGCGATGCGTTCCCCTCAAGGTCGCCCGCTGTTGGGTTGATCTGTAGAAGTGCGATGCGCAAACCAATCCGTCCTCTTAAGACCAGTGTATCGTGGGGCAGGCTGGATGCCTTGTTCGTGGGGCAGTTTGTGAACCTGCGGCGGATTGGTAATCCGCCCGCGCGATGCGGCAGCGAGCCGCGCATTTGCCGCCCTGAGCGCCCCTTGACATCAGAGCGTCGAATGACTCAGACTGACGGCGCAGGGGGCGAAGATGCTCACGTCGACAATACGGATTAGCTTGGTGGCGTTCACCGGGTGCTTGTCGTATTCCCAAACCTTCGATGCGGCATCGGTAAAGCCGGCGACGCCGCCGGTGCCGGACGGCCGGGGCAGAATCATGATGATGGGACCGAGCGGAGGCCCCGGCACGAAGGATCCCGGCCGGATTCGCTATCCGAACATGAGCCTGAAGAACGTCCTGATGACCGCCTACGATGTGAAAAACTTTCAGATCGCGGGGCCGGGCTGGCTGGACACGGAGAGATTCGATATTACCGCTGTCATGCCGCCGGAGACTACTAAGGAGCAGTTCCGGGTGATGCTGCAGAATCTGCTTTCGGAACGGTTCAAGTTGACCGTCCACCGGGAAACCAAAGAGCTTCCCATGTACTCGCTGGTGGTGGCCAGGAATGGGCCCAAGATGAAGGAGTCGGCGGAAGTGCCCGCGCCCAAGGACGACGGCGATCCGGCGAACCTGCCGCCTCCACCCCCACTGCCCTCGCAGCCCAAGATTGGTCCGGACGGCTTTCCGATCCTGCCACTGCCGGGGCGCGGCGGGATATTCTTTATCATGATGCCCGGCCGCACCCGCCTGATCGGTCAACAGCAGACCATGCAGGACCTGGCGGAGCGGTTGACAAGCCAATTGAACCGCCCAGTGACGGATGCGACTGCGTTGAAGGCGAAATACGATTTCACCTTGACCTTCGCGGTGGAGGGCGTGAATATGATACTGCCGATAGGCATGATGCCGGCGCCTCCGCCACCGCCGCCACCTCCGGGCGGAGGAGGGGCGCCGGCGGCAAATCTGCCCGAAGGGGAGACTCCCCCTGATATTTTCGCGGCCGTGCAAGCGCAGCTCGGCCTCAAACTGGAGTCGAAAAAGGGACCCGTGGAGCTGATTGTCATCGACCACGTTGAGAGGACGCCCACCGAGAATTAGGAAAGAGCTATCAGCCATCAGCTTTCAGCCATCAGCTTGAACCTTGGACGCGCCCGCAGGCGGCTGGTTTAGCTGACCGCTGATAGCTGAACGCTGAAAGCTATAAACCTTAGAACTCCACGCGCTCGCCACACCACGTGACACTGAACGCCTGGCCGGCGTTCAGAATCTCCACTGGGCCGGACCGCGGCGATTTCGACAGGTCCAGTACCGCCGCCATCGCGCCCGGCAGCGGCCCCAGGCGCTTCACGCACAGCACCGGGCTCGGTTCTTTCGCTGCAAAGACGCGCGAGCGCCAGCCTTCCGCCGTTTCCACCGGCGCGCTGAACCCAAGCCGCGAGGCGTCCCCGGCCGCAGCCAGATGCCAAAACTGCTCCAGCAAGTGGTCCCCCGGCCCGCCTTCCGCCGTATCCAACACGGTATCCAGCACCACTACCAGATCCGGCTTGCGAAACACCACACGGCGGCGATGGGTGAAGCCGGCGTAGGTGCAAGAGGCGTCCAGAAAATCGCGGTGGGGCGAAGAGGTAAATTGGCGGATGGCTACGGCCGGCTTCTGGTTCCAGCGGAACGGACCTGCGGGTATGGCCTGGTCGCGGCCGTCAATGCGAACCGTGTTGTGCGCCGCCGAGCCGCGAAACCGGTTGCGCTCCGCGGCGTCGGCGATGTACGTATAGGTTCCGGGGTCGATCAGGATTTCACGATCGCCCACCCGCGCCACCAGGCTCAGCACGTCGGCATGGCTGTGGCCGCCGGAGCCTTCGCCAAACGGCCCCGCTTTGATGACGATGTGGACGTCGCCAGCCGTCATCACGGCCACGCCGGCATCGGCAAAGAGGCGGGAGGCTCGCCAAACCGCTGGCCCCACCAGCGTGCCGCAAGTAGCCAGCGTGGCGCGGCCGAACTGCATCCGGTCGCCATAAGGATGGAACAGGCGGCCGCCATCGTCATCGCCAATCAGCGGCAAGATGCAGGAAGGCCCCATCAGAGCGTCCAGGTACTCCGCCATGCGGATTAGCGGCGCGGTTTGCTTTTCGGGCCGGCCCGCCAACGAGTAGCTCAGCAGGAAAAAATCCAGCGCGTAGACGTGGTAGTATGCCGATTGCTCGAAATGGCTGCCATCCGCGCGCACCTGCCGGTCCAACTGTTCCTGCACCAGGCGGCCGCCGGTTTGCGCCCAGCGGGCGGCACGCCCCCAAGCCGGAAACATCACTCCCAGCGCCTGCAGGGCCACCGCTTCCCCTAACAGGTGCGTGTTTGGCGAAAAGTATAAAGACAGGTTCAGTTCCAGGTACTGCCCGTGCCGGTACAGTTCCGTGACGAACCGGCCGCGCAACGGCTCGGGCATTTGGTCGCCCGCGAGTTGATGCAGCCAGCACCAGGAAAGCGCCCGAAAGCCCACCTCCAGCGCGCTGGTCCAGTTGATGCCGCGCATGAAAGGGTTTTGACGAATCCAGTCTTCCAACTGTCGAAAGGCTTCGTCCAGGAATTCGCGGCGGCCGGTGAGCAGAAACGCCTGGGCCAGCACCACCAGATGCTGATGCCGGTTGAGTTCCCAAATCAGCTTATGGTCGCCCACGCGCGCGAAATCCAGGTAGGGCAAACGGCGGAAGTAGGGTGTGCCGGTGGCGATGCCGTGGACGTAATCGCGTCGCCAGTCGATCTCCGGGCCGGTGTCGATCACCAGGCCGAGCAGCGGGAAACGATGCGCCAGAACGCTTTCGGCAATGGCTTCGATTTCGGCGGGCGGGCAGGCCAGGAGGGCCGCGCCACCGGGCGGCGGCTGGCAGACCACAAGAAACGATGGTCTGCCCCACAGCAGCAGCAGGTTGCCCAACTCCTGCCGGAGCCGGAACCGGATTTCGGCAAGGCTACGCACGGCGGGGAATCAGGCGCGGGCCCAGCACCGGAATTCGCGACAGAAACATGTGGCGATGGTTCGGCTCCACACACACGACGAAGGCCACGGCCGCATAGACCAGGCCGCCGATGCAGCCGGCCGCGACAAGCTCGGGCCAGGTTTTTCCCGGCAGCACACTGGATTTCAGAGCCCACTCCAGGGCTAGAGCCGGTATGCCCGCCAGCAGCGGACGCACGTAGATTCCGGCCATGTACGAAAACCATGAGTAGTCCAGGGCCTGCGCCACCAGCCATGGCGTATAGATGCCGCGCACCGCAATCATCATGGCGGCGGTAGCCCAGGCCGCGCCCACAATGCCGTAGCGGGGTACCACGAATGCCAGCGCCGCCACATAAAGCACCGCTTCCACCACCAGGCCGCGCGCATAACCGCCGTGGCGGCCCACGCCATACAGCAGCGAACTGGAGTTGTATTGGGCCGCCAAAACCAGCGAATAGGCCAGGAGGAAAATGGGCATCAGCGGCCCGCTTTGGTTCGCCATGCCGGGCCCCACCCAGCGCAGCAGCAAAGGGTATCCGTAAACCAGCAGAAAAACCGCGGGCACCATGAACAGGGTCAGCGAGTAACGGTTGGAATAGATGCCCAGTGCGATGGTGGCCTCCCGTTTGTTCTTCACGCTCAATTCGGCCGCGCTCGACCGCGTCACGTTGGCCACCCGGGAAACTGCGTCCACCGGCTGCTGGAGCAGGCGCGCAGGCAGGCCGTAGAAGCCCGCCGCGGCGGCTCCCAGATAATGGGTCACCATCAAGGTGCCGCTCTGGTTGAGCGCCAGCGTGGATAGACTGGCCACGAACGATTTCAGGCCGTAGCGAAAAATCTCCCGGAACGTAGCCGCGCTCACGTAAGAAGGCGAGAGACGCAGCGCCGGAAAAGCCCGCCGGAAATTCAGAAAATTGAGCACGTAGCCCAGAATCTGGGTGGCCACGAAAACCTGTGCCATCGCGATCAGTCCGTAGCCGAATTTCAACGCCAGAAAGTAGCCCGCCGAGCGCAGCGCAACCTGCAGCACCATCACGTGGCTGGTGAGGTCGAATCGCTGGAAGCCATCGAGCGCCGAGAGGAACAGGTGCAGCATGATGCACAAGCCCCAACTGATCCCGGTCAGCAGAATGAGGGTCGCGAACTCGTGCCGGTAGGCGGGCGTTACGGGCAGGAACCGGTACGCGTTGGCCGCCAGCACGGGCGAGATGGCCCAAATCACCAGCGCGATCATCCCAAAGTAGAACAGCGCCGTGGAGATCACCTGATTGATTCTTTCGTGGTCCTTGACCGCGATGTAGCGGGCGCAGAACACGCACACGGCGGTGTTTAGGCCAAGGTCGAAGAACCAGAAATACTCCAGGATGGAGAAGATGATCAGCCAGATGCCATAGTGTTCCTCGCCGAGCCGGCGAATGATGAACGGCGTGATGATGAAGCCTTGAAAGAGGCTGGCGACCACCCCGGTCCACGACCAGAGGACGTTGATGATGAACCTTTCCCTGTGGGGACGCACGGGTTTCGCTTCGGCGTCGGCTGGAGGCATCAGGCTACTTCAATCGTACACTGAGGAGCGGTGGCCGGTGGCTGGTGGCCGGTGGCTGGTGGCTGGTGGCCGGTGGCTGGTGGCTGGTGGCCGGTGGCCGGTGGCCGGCGACGGACTCGGGGGCTTGAGGCGGGAATTGCGGAACGAAGCCAATTTGGCCATTGGGTGTTGATGACACGGCAGTTACGTCGAAGGGTTGGGCCGGTGGCTGGGGTTGCGCGGCGGGCTGAGCGAGGCGTTCGGCCTGGAGACGCTGGAATTCCTTGAAGGCCTGGATTAGGGAACGGCGGGTGGCGTCGATGCGGCGCTGGAGGCGGATCTGGTGGGTGGAGCTGTCGATGAAGGCTCTGCCAGCCTGGTTGTCCTCTTTCTTGTAGAGGGCGCCTTCGATTTCGTAGTCGATGATTTCGGCATCGATGCGGAAGAAGCGGGTGAGGCGCCAGGTGTCGCGGATGATGTTGTCGAGAAGGGCGCACTCCATGGCGCTTCGGGGCTGGTGGTCGCGATAGAAGGTTTCGGTGAGTTGGGCGAGAGCTTCAGAGTCTTCGCCGGTGATAATAGTGGACTCGGCATCGATGCCGGACTGGAGAGCGTTCCTGCTGGAAACGGCTTTGCCCTCGACGGAGCGTGGGCCGGTGGACTTGGCCGCGTTGCGGCGGTTTGCCTCGATTTTGACGTTGGGTGGACATCGTGCCTCGTGTAAAAACAAAAACACAGCCAGGAATGGCTGTGCCACGTTCAGGTTACTACGGTGACTTACGGCTGGCGGGGCGGAATGGCTGTAAGTGATTGAGGGGATTAGGGCGATTTATTGAGTTTTCCTGTCACCCTCAACCGGCTGTCTGGTTTTTACCGAGTGAATGTGGGCGCGGCGGCGAGCCCAGCCAATGTCATATTGCCCAGGATTGCATTATGCGGCAGGAGCATGTATGACCAGGGCTCCCACGCTTTGCGCATGGTTGCACCAGAGCGCGGCCGCGCGGGCCTTGGCGAGCACAATTCCGTCGTCCATCCCGGAGGCGCACTTCGGTTTGCAACGTTGTGACGCCATAAGGGAAACTACGACGATTCGATCCGGAGGGCGAAGCACGAGGATTGGCAATCCGCTGCAGACTCGGGCTGGCTCGCTGCCGCATCGCGCAGGCGGATTAACAGAGGAACTTGCAAAAAAGCCGGCGGGAGCCAATTTCGCGACCGGCAAAAGTCCAGTTGCGCTGTTGGCAAGGGCGCAATTGTTACCGGATCAATGCCGACGCGGTTTTCTGGCCCAACCGCGCCGCTCCCGAAACACACCTCTCCTCTGCTACCCGTTTACCTAGCAGATTGTCGCTTCCCAGCCCGGCTCAACTGGTCGCTTGCGCAGGGTCGGTGAACTGCACGCCGCCCAGTCGCAGAAGTTGATCCGCTGTCAGTGCCAAGATCCCAAACATCAGATGCGTCATGACCTTGGCCGCCCCGCGCACCCGGACGAACCGCCCACCGAATTCGTCCTTCAGCCGCGAAAACACCCGTTCGATCGTCGTCCGCTCCTTATAACGCTGCCTTTGATGGGGAGCCAGTACGGCTGGGTTGGCTCCCCGTTGCTGCGGTTCGATGATCGGCACATGCCCCAAGTTACGGCTGTATTCGTGAATCTGCCAACTGTCATAGGCCGAATCCATCAGGTCGTAGCAGTTAGTCACCCGCTGCGCGCTCATCATCGCCAAGGGCACTGCCGCCTGACTGTCATGCGTCGACGCCGAGGTCAACAGGCCACTGATGGGAATTTGACCGTCGGCCACATCCAGGTGCAGTTTGTAGCCCCGCCACGATACGTGTTTACCTTTGCTGTTGTTCTTGCGACCCCAATCGCAGGCCTGCGGCAATTCGGCCACCATCTGCGACAGCGTCATCCCGGAGCACTGCCGTTCCACCCGCGTCATCTTCTCCACCGGCTTGGGCTTACCCGACCGGTTCGGCCGCGACTTGGGTGCTGGCACCACCGGGGCCTCTTTGGGCTGGGCCTTCTCCCGTGCCTCAATTGCACTGGCGTCGCGACTGAGGTGGCCGATCAGGCGTTCCGAGCAGGTCCGCTGGATGAGAGCCGCATGCACCCGTTGCGGAAACTGGCTGCTGGCGAATCCGGCGAAGGCCCGCGAAAATATGGTTTCATCCGGCACCGCCGCCGCGCTTTCCCAACCGCACAAACCTCTCAAAACACGGTCGCAACTGAGCCGATCCAACAATGCTCGCGTGGTCGGCAACTGGAAAATCGCCTTGGCCACAAAAGCCCGCGCGATCATGGCGCGATCATGGCCGGGGCGTCCCCGACGCAGTCGCATCTCCACCGTGCCCTCCAATTGCAGCAGGGCTAAGGCGGCAACCAACTGCTCGTGCAGACGGCTCAGCGGCCCCAGGTCCTCCTCTAATGCGGGAAAAAGCCGGTCTTGCAGGTTCGCACCAAAAATGCCGATCATTTGCAGCAGGCTGGTCATGGGGCTGTCCTCATCAATATCTTACTGTATCTTACCGGCATTCAAGGCTCTCCACAAAACATTTCTTCAGCTTTCTGTTTTGGTCACCCCTCGCACCATCAGCCAATTCTGCAAGTCCCTCTG
>Ga0210402_10003300_pt1 | contig 15190 bp, 10 predicted proteins | sample IncBWC7MmetaG_FD_161055 | JGI IMG/M metagenome (GOLD analysis project Ga0210402, IMG submission 161055) | Forest soil microbial communities from Barre Woods Harvard Forest LTER site, Petersham, Massachusetts, United States - Inc-BW-C-7-M | ecosystem: Environmental > Terrestrial > Soil >...
CGCCACGGCGGAAGAGCTGATCCGCACCACGCCCAATCCGGTCATGCCGCAGCAGTTCAAGAACCTCGCCAATCCGGAAATCCACCGCCGCACCACGGCGGAGGAGATCTGGAACGACACCGGCGGCGACATCGACTATTTCGTCGCGGGCGTCGGTACCGGCGGCACCATCACCGGCGTCGGGCAGGTGCTCAAGCCGCGCAAGCCCACCCTGAAGGTGGTGGCCGTCGAGCCGGAGGAAAGCCCGGTGCTCTCGGGCGGCCAGCACACCCCACACAAGATCCAGGGCATCGGGGCGGGTTTTGTCCCGGACATCCTGGACCGCTCCGTGATCGACGAGATCGTCAAGGTCAACAGCGCAGCCGCGATCGAGACCTCGCGGGCGCTGGCGCGGAGCGAAGGCATTCCCGGCGGCATTTCCTCAGGCGCAGCGATTGCCGCCGCGATCGAGATCGGCAAGCGGCCCGAGGCCGCCGGCAAGACCATCCTGGCGATCGTGCCGTCGTTCTCCGAGCGCTATCTGTCAACCGTTCTGTTTGAGGGGATTTGACCATGGCGGATCAGCCGAGACGGCCGCGCACGCTGAACGATGCCCGCACGGAAGCGGAGGCGGCGTTCAAGAAGGCGACCGCCAAGGTCGCCGTAGCGCCGCCGAAGCAGGCCACCATCCCCGGGATCAAGCAGCAGGTGACGCTGCGGATCGACCAGGACGTGCTGGAGCATTTTCAGGAAGGCGGCCCCGGCTGGCAGGACCGCATCAACGAGGCCCTGCGCAAGGCCGCGGGGAAGTAGCGGGCCTCGGCGGGCCTGCCGTTCGAAAATTCACGACACCAATGCGGTCCGGATCAGCCGCGCGAGATCGGACGAGATATAGGGCTTTGGCAGCAGCAGCACGCCGGCGTCGAGCCGGCCATGATGCACGATGGCATTCTCGGTATAACCCGACGTGTAAAGCACCTTGAGGCCAGGGCGCCGCCTCACGGCTTCGGTCGCGAGCTGGCGGCCGTTCATGCCGCCCGGAATGATCACGTCGGTGAACAACAGGTCGATGCGCTCGGGGCCGTCCATGACGGCCAGCGCCTCGGCGGCATTGCTGGCGGCCAGCGTGCGATAGCCGAAACGCCTGATCTGGGTCACGACATATTCGCGGACCAGCGCGTCGTCCTCGACGATCAGGATGGATTCGTCACCCTGGTCGCCGGCGGCGATGCTGGCCTCGGTGGCCGACACCTCGGGGACCCCGGCGGCCTGCGGCAGATAGAGTTTTACGGAGGTACCGTGGCCCTCTTCGCTGTAGATCTTGATGTGGCCGTTCGATTGCTTGACGAAGCCGTAGACCATGGACAGGCCGAGTCCGGATCCCTTGCCGACGTCCTTGGTGGTGAAGAACGGCTCGAACACCTTGTCGAGCATGGCTTGGGCAATGCCCAGCCCGCTGTCGCTCACCGCGATCATGACGTAATTGCCCGGCTTCACGTCGCCGTTCATGGCCGCGTAGTTGTCGTCGAGTACGGCGTTCTTGGTTTCCAGCGTGAGCTTGCCGCCGTTCGGCATGGCGTCCCGCGCGTTCAAGGCGAGGTTCAGGATCGCCGTCGAGAGCTGACTGGCATCGATCAACGCCGGCGCGGAATCGTGCGCCAGCATCGATTCGATTTCGATATGTTCGCCAAGCGTCGGTCGCAGCAACCGCGCCGCATCGACGACCAGGCCGTTGACGTCGGTCGCGCGCGGCTGCAGCGGTTGCCGCCGGGCGAAGGCGAGCAGGTACTGCGTCAGGTCGGCTCCCTTTTGCGCGGCGGCGCCAATCATGTCGGTGATCTGGGCAAGGTCCGCCCGATCCCTGACCGCATCGGCCAGGATCTCGATGGATCCGGTGATCACGGTTAGGATGTTGTTGAAGTCGTGCGCGACGCCGCCGGTGAGCTGGCCGATGGCTTCCATCTTCTGCGCCTGCCGGACTTGGGCCTCGGTGGCCTCGATCTCCTGAAACCGCTTGACCATGGCCTCGGCGTTGCGGCGTTGCCTGGTCTCCTCCTCGAGGGCCGCATAGGCCTGCTGCAGCTGGATCCGCGTCGGCAGCACCTGGAGCCGCGGCCGCATCCGCAGCATTTCCGTCGTCATCGCGATCGCGACCAGCGCAAGCAGGGCCTTGATCAGGCCCTCGATGCCGTAAACCGGCACCCACAGCGTGATAATCGACACGATGCGGGTGATGCCGCCGACCGCGGCGAAGATCGCCAGCGACCAGAACACGCCGCGAAACATGACCTCCTGGCGGCGCCGCCACACGTAGAACCCAAGGACGAACGCGGTCGCAAAGAAGGCGAAGGCGGCCATGGTGTCGGAAACGACGTTCAGCCAGATCAGCTCCGGCCGCCAGTCCAGGCACGCGCCATGCGGTGTGAGCGTCGACATTGTCCAGGATATCTCCACGAAACAGACGAGCCTCGGGTTTGATCGCCTCGACAGACCCGCCAGGGTTGATCATTCAGGTTTCCGACAGCCATCGCAAGCGCAACCCTGGCGCGCAAATGGGGACAGCGGTAACCCGAGACGCCATCGGACCGGACCTGCCAGGAATCTGCGACACGATCATGGCACTGGGAGCCGACCTGCGCCGCCGGGGCGGCGCAGGTCATTGTTGTGGGACTACGATCCCGCGCGCTTTGGCCCACCGCGCCAGGACCTTGCATTCCTCGGCGTGCGGCGCGCGGTTGGCAAAGCTGCGGACCTGGATCGCCCGGCCCTGACGGTCGACCTCGATCGTCAACAGCCGCTGCGTATCGCCCGCGACGCGGCGGCGCAACGACCAGATCGACGCGTGCCCGGCGATGCACTTCGTCGCGTAGCTCGCGACGCAGTGGCGCATGGCCCGCGTCTCGGCCACGAGATCGGCCGCGCTGCGGAGCTGGGTGACCACATACTCGTCGCGCTTGGCGTGGGCCTTGGACGGGGGGCTCCACGACCAGTCCGTGATCGCGGCACCCGGCCAGCTGCGGCTGGACGCCTCGGGTCCCGGCGTCGGTCCACGCCCCCGGTTCCTCGCCGCCTCGGCGCGACGGCGCGCCGCCTCGATCCGCGCGATCGCCTCGAGGTCCCGATGCCACTCCCGCATCAGCCGGCCGAGCGAGGCAAGCGAGCGTCCCTTGAGGCTGAACGTCCGATCGCGTCGATAGCGCGCCGCAAGGTAATCGCTGAGATCGTCCATCTCCTCGACCGTGGTCGGATGCGCGCAGAAAAAGCGCACCACCTCGCGCCAGAAGCGATGTTGGGCGCGCGGCGTCCGTGCAATTCTGGAGTGCGCGATCCGCAGCGCGAGGCCGAGGTCGTCCGTGTAGGTACGGGCGATCGCCTGGACAATCGCTGCCTCGAAGCCGACGCTGCCTGGCGGATTGAGGAATGCGTGGACCTCCTTGCGAGACAGCCATGCGTCTGCACCCGCCCGGTAGAGCGAACCACCACCGGCCGCCACGATGTACCAGCGCTTGCGCAACACGATCTCGTCGGTGCAGAGCCCGGCGCAGTCGATCCAGATCTGCTCCAGGTGCTCCGCAACGGGATAGCGCGCGAAAAAATAGCGGGCTGCGGCAAGACGCAGGCGCGCGGCATCGCGGGTCTTCAGCTGCGGCTTCCAGTCCCCGGCATCGCGCAAGGTTTCGGCCTCGAAGCCGCGTTTGGCCTCGTCGATCGCCGTCAAGAAATCCGGTGGAGGGCGCGTCCGCTGCGACACACGACGCAGCGAGAACTCATAGGCTTCAACTCGCGCGCGCTCGGCCTCTTGCCGGCGCTGAATCAATGAATGTGCCATTGTCGTTCAACTGGTTTGGATGACTCTCAGCCGGGCGCTCTGCGGGCGTCGGCACGGATTGTGTCGATCGCGACAGACGTTTCACGGCTGGTCTCCTCGTCGGTTGAACGTTGCGGGTTGAGATCGGGCGACGCTCATACATCCAATCGTCGATCGGCGCAAGCTGCTCGCCTTGTGTCGCACGACCTCGTGCTGCCACACCGCGCCGCAGGGTCAGATCCAGGGCTCGGAGAGATGTTCCGCCCTCAGCGCACGCAAGACGGCAGGGCGCTCGGCGACCCTGGTGGCGTAAGGCCCAAAATGAGGCCAGCTCATGCCGGGACGCGCCATGCGTCGGGACCAGCGACAGAGCGCGAAGGCGTACGCATCGACGACCGAATAGTCCTTGCCGAGCAGCCAAGGTCGTGCGTTCCTCGCCACCTCGGCGTCAATGATATCGAAGAGCTCGGCAACACGTGACGCAGTGCCGCCTGCGCGGCTTCATCCGCCGTCCACTTGCCCGGGTGCAGGTCGTTTGACAATGCCGGGTGCAGGCCGGTCGGCAGCCACATGAGCCATTTGTGGAAATGGGCCCTGTCATCGGTTCCGGCCGCGGGTGCCAATCTCGATTCCGGATGTTTGTCTGCAAGATGCAGGGCAATCGCCGCGGCCTCGTAGAGCACCAGGTCACGGTCTTTGAGAACCGGGATCAGTCCATTCGGATTGAGCTTCGGATACACTTCGCGCTTGTGGACAAGGGCGTAGCGATCGACGAACACCAGCCGGTGCTCGATGCCGATCTCGTGGAGCAGGATGTGCGGGAGCAGGCTGATATAGCTGGGGTAGGAGTAAAGCTCGATCACGGTGCAGGCTCGGTGCAGGCGTCGCATGGCGCGCGAAGAAAGTGAGGCAATAGAACCATGCCAGGTTCGCGGCAGCAACACGTCCGCGCCCCTCGCAATCGCACCCCTTGCAATCAAGGCAGGGCTCCGGCTCCGAGCCGCGACCTTGACGGGAAGGTGTCGTGAAGTACAATTGCGTTCAGCCGACAGACGATCCTGGCACGTGCCCTCGCGATTGGGCGAGGCCCACTTTGCGTTCGCCGTCGATCGTGGCGATGCGGCTCTCCGTCCTGCGAAGGGGTGCTCACCAAGCAGCCCACGGTCCAACCGACACACGATGAAGAGGGTCATGCGATGCATCGTCTGGTCTTCCTGATTGGTTTTGCGATACTCGGAGCAACAAGTTCTCAGGTGTGGGCCGCCGACGGCGATCCGACCTTCGTCGACCAGGGCTCCCATTGGACGGCGGCGGCAAGGGCGGATTTCTATGTGCGCGACCAGGGCTCGCGCCTGATCAAGCTCGCCTGGTTGCAGGCGCTCAAAAGGGGTGACGGACAACCGTTCCTCGCCGATGGTCTGTCCCGCTATGGCTTTCTGCCGAATCCGGACAATGAGGTCGGCCTCCCCGTCGGCTTCCACGCGACGGGTCCAAGAGGATTCCAGACTGTCGGAGTCACCTGCTCGGCTTGTCACACGCGACAGTTCGAGGTTGACGGCAAGACATACCGGGTCGATGGCGGTCCGGCGTTGACTGATTTCCAGGCATTTTTGGGCGACCTCGACAAAGCGGTCGGCGCTGTCACCGCCGACGATACCTCGTTCGCGCCGTTCGCCGCCGCCGTCCTGCAGCCCGCGACACCCGCTGCCGCCGACGTCGCAGCACTGCGCCAGAGGGTTGATGCATGGTACAAGCGGTTTCATGCGTGGATGGTCGGGACCTTGCCGCCAGCTGGCTGGGGGCTTGGACGTCTGGACGCGGTCGGGATCATCTTCAACCGCTTGTCGGGTCTCGATGTCGGGCCACCGCCCGATCTGTTGATCCCGGAAAACATGAAGGTTGCGGATGCGCCTGTCCGATATCCTTTCCTGTGGAATTCCCCGGTGCAGGACCTGACCGACTGGGGCGGTTTCGTCATGAACGGAAACGACGTCTTTGCCTTGTCCCGGAATACCGGGCAGGCTCTGGCATTCGCCGATTTCGAGCCAAAGCATCTGATCGGCCCCGTCTTCAACTACAACAACTCCATCAACTTCGATGGGTTGGAGAAACTTGAAGAGCGGCTCAGGCAGATGGGTCCTCCGAAATGGCCGTGGCCCGACAAAATCAATCAGACTCTGCGCGCCGATGGTGAAAAAATCTATGAGAGGGAGTGCGGTCGCTGCCATGGGATCAGGGACGGCGCCTTCCGCTCCCCGTTTGCCAAGACCTGGGCCACGCCGGTTCAGAACGTCGGCACCGACACCCGTCAGTTCGATGAACTCGGCCGGAAGGTCAAGACCGGCGTGCTGAAGGGAGCATCTATTCCAGGCATTGCCAAGACCCTCCAGGATGAAGACTACGGTGTCAGCATGATGTTCACCGCGGTCGCCGGTTCGATCGGGCAGCATCTGCTTCTCGGTGATCATGGTAATAGTCTCGGTGGGGCCTCAAATCCCGGCGGGCCAACGACGCCGTCGTCCCAATCGGGATCGTCCGCCACGCCGGAGCCCCAACTGGCGCCAGCGCTGCAGGATCTGGCAAAGTCGTTCAAGGTGCCGGACGGCGTGAAACCGGCCGCACAGAATGAAAGCCTGACGATCGAAAGCGGGACGCTGCTGGCCCGCACCGTCGAGAAGGGCGCCTATGAGGCACGGGTGTTGCAGGGCATCTGGGCCGCGGCGCCCTATCTGCACAATGGCTCGGTGCCGACATTGGCCGAGTTGCTCAAACCGTCGGCGCAGCGCGTGTCGCAATTCAGTCTGGGATCGAACTACGACATCGAAAATGTCGGTCTTGCCGCGACGCAAAACGGATCGGCCCCACCGCGTTCCGTTACCGATTGCAACGACATCAATTCGGGAAACAGCCGATGCGGTCATGAGTTTGGCACCAGCTTGAGCGACCAGGACAAGAGGGCGCTCCTCGAATATTTGAAAACTCTCTGACGCCTGCTTCGCCGCCTACCGGCCCAACACCGAAAGACCCGGCTTTTGCCGGCCCCGCGTTCGCCGGAAGCGCAGGGAACGAAGCGGAAGGATGGAGCGTTAGGCTAGGCTCAGTTGCGTCCAGGGAGCAGTTGGTGCCTGACAATCCCCCTTTTTTCGAGGCCTCGCTCGCTGCGGGGCTCCCGCCCGGAGGGGGATCGGCAGGCTCCGAGATCCTCTCCTTTGTCGCCGGCGGCGGCGACATGGGCGCGCGTATCAGGGCTTTCGATTGGGCCGCCACCCCGATTGGCCCACTTGTCGGATGGCCGCAAAGCCTCAAAACCGCAGTCCGGATCATGCTCACCTCGCGGCAGCCGATCTGGATCGGCTGGGGCAAGGATTTGCTCTATCTCTACAACGATCCTTACAAGTCGATCATCGCCGGCAAGCATCCCTGGGCCCTGGCACGGCCCACCAAGGAGGTCTGGCACGAAATCTGGCATCAGATCGGTCCGATGCTGGCGATCGCGATGCGTGGCGACGAGGGGACCTACGTCGAAGCGCAACTGCTCATCATGGAGCGAAGCGGCTATCCCGAGGAAACCTACTACACCTACTCATATAGCCCGATCCCGGACGACCAGGGCCTGCCGGGCGGCATCATCTGTGCCAACACCGACGACAAGCAGCGCGTCATTGGCGAGCGCCAACTGGGATTGCTGCGCGAATTGGCCGCCGCGGGCAGCGAGTCGCGGACCCTGAGCCAGCTCCATGAAGGGACCGCGCGGGCTCTTGCGACCAATCAGCACGACCTGCCTTTCGCGCTGATTTACCTTGCCGAGCCGGATGGCGAGAGTCTTTCGCTTGTTGGCTGGACGCCGCTCGGACAACCTCACGCCGCGTTTCCCAGACAGGTCGCCATCGACGAAGCCTCGTCGTGGCCATTCGCCGAGGTCATCGGCGAGCAGGCCGTTCGCGTGATCGACAATCTGGAGACGCGCTTCGGCGACGCGCTTCCGCGCGGGGCCTGGGACAGGAGCCCGAAGCAGGCGGCGGTGGTTCCCATACCGGCGCGCGGCGAAACCGGGCGTCAGGGTGTTCTGATTGTCGGCCTCAGTCCGTTTCGCCAATTCGACGACGGCTACCGCAGTTTCCTCGGCCTGGCCGCCGGCGAGATCGCCGCGAACCTGGCTGACGCGCAGGCTTATGACGACGAGCGTCGCCGCGCCGAGGCGCTCGCCGAAATCGACCGGGCCAAGACGTTGTTCTTTTCCAATATCAGTCACGAGTTTCGGACCCCGCTGACGTTGATGCTGAGTCCGCTGGAGGAAATCCTCAGCAAGCCCGCGGACAGGGTGCTCCCTGAAAACCGTGCGCTGATCGAGGTGGCGCATCGTAATTCCATTCGTCTGCTCAAGCTCGTCAACTCGTTGCTCGATTTCTCGCGAATCGAGGCGGGACGCGCCCAGGCCGCCTACGAACCGACGGAACTTGCCAGCCTCACGTCAGACCTCGCCAGCAACTTCCGCTCCGCCTGCGAACGCGCAGGCCTGCGGCTGGTCATCGACTGCCCGCCGTTGAACGCGCTGGTCTATGTCGATCGTGACATGTGGGAGAGGGTCGTGCTCAATCTTCTCTCCAACGCCTTCAAATTCACCTTCGAAGGCGAAATCGCGGTCCGCTTGCGCGAAGCGCAGGGCCACGCCGAGCTGACCGTCCGCGACAGTGGCGTTGGCATTTCGGCGCACGAACTGCCGCGCCTGTTCGAGCGCTTCCATCGCATCGAGGGCCAAAGGAGCCGTACCCACGAGGGCAGCGGCATCGGTCTCGCTCTGGTTCAGGAGCTCGTCAAGCTTCATAAGGGCACGATCAGCGCCGACAGCGCCGAGGGTCGCGGGACCTGCTTCACCGTCGCGATTCCACTCGGACGTGCGCATCTGCCGTCCGATCGGATCGGAGGCGCCCGCGATGCCTCATCGACCGCCGTTCACGCGGACGCCTATGTCGACGAAGCGCTGCGCTGGTTACCGGACGGCGAGACCCGCGCCGCGGAGCAACGCGTTCGGGACGTTGCGATCCAGACCGCGTTGCGATCGTCGGAGCGCGGACGAATTGTGCTGGCGGACGACAATGCCGACATGCGTGCCTATGTCCGGCGGTTGCTCGCGGCGCAATTCGACGTGCAAGCGGTGGCGGACGGCCAGGCCGCGATCGAGGCGATTCGCGAGCGCGCTCCGGACCTGGTGCTGGCGGACGTCATGATGCCCCGCCTCGACGGGCTTGGCCTGGTTCGCGAGTTGCGTGCCGACCCGGCGTTCGCCGACCTTCCCGTCATGCTTCTGTCGGCGCGCGCTGACGAGCAGGCGCGCCTGCAAGGCTTGAGCGCCGGTGCCGACGATTATCTCGTCAAGCCGTTCAGTGCGCACGAGCTGATCGCTCGCGTTGCCGCCAACATAAAGCAGGCCAAGCTGCGCCAGCAGGCCTCCAGCCTCGTGATCGGCCAAAAACATGTCCTGGAGCTGGTCGCGACGGGCGCGCCGCTGCAAGACGTGCTCGACGCCCTGGTGGCTTTCGTGGAATCGCAAGAGCCAGGCCTGATCTGCGGCCTCTTGCTGAGCGACGATTATGGTCGCTTCCGCTTGGGGAGTGGTCCGAGCCTGCCGCCTGCCTATAAGCAGGCCGTGCACGAACTGATCAAGACCGTCCCCAACACCTCGCCTTACATGGCGACCTGTTGCGAGGCGGTGCAGTTTGACCGGCCGGTCCTGGTGGTGGACGTTGCCACCGACCAACGATACCACCAGGCGTGGCGCGAGCTGATGCTGGCGTCGGGCCTCAAGGCGGCCCGGTCGACCCCGGTGCGCGGCACGGATGGAAGGATTTTGGGGTGTCTGGCGCTCTATTTTCCCGAGCCGCGCCAACCCGTTCCGGCCGACGAAAGGCTCGTCGCAACGGCGTCGCAGCTTGCCGCGATCGCCATTGAACGCGAGCACTCCAGGCAAGCCCTGCAATATCGGACCCATCAGTTCGAGACGCTGCTGGATCGGGCGCCGATCGGTGTCTATCTCGTCGATTCCGAATTTCGTATTCGTGAAGCCAATCCGAGCGCGCTCGCCGGCTTCGGCATTCCCGGCGGCGTCGTGGGGCGTGACTTTGACGAGGTCATTCACACCATGTGGCCCGCAAGGTACGCTGACGAGATCGTCGGCATCTTTCGGCATACCTTGGCAAGCGGCGAGTCCTTCAGTACACCGCGACAAAGCGAGGTTCGCGCCGATCGTGGCGTCATGGAGCATTACGACTGGCGGGTTGATCGTATCACGCTGCCGGACGGCTCTTTTGGCGCCGTCTGCTACTTTCGCGACGTCGGTGGACAGGTTGCAGCCGAAGACACGCGTCAGCTCCTGCTTCATGAGCTCAATCATCGCGTCAAGAACACCCTTGCGGGCGTGCAGGCCATTGCCCAGCAGACGATGCGGAACACCAAGGAGCCGGAGGAGTTCGCCAAACGATTTTCGGGCCGTATCCAGTCCTTGTCGCGCGTCCATTCATTGCTGACCGATTCGACCTGGCTCGGCGCGGATCTTCGCGAATTGATCCGCGACCAGCTTCTGCATGGCCCGGTCGACGAGGCGCGGCTGACGGCGGGGGGACCGAACGTCTATCTCCCGCCGCAAATGGCCATGCATCTCGCCGTGATGGTGCATGAGCTCGGGACCAATTCCATCAAATACGGCGCGCTCTCCACGCGCGAAGGCTGGGTCGGGATCAGTTGGACCATCACCGGCGAGATGCTCAATTTGCAATGGGTCGAGCGGGGCGGACCGATGGTTTCGGCGCCGTCGCGGCGCGGTTTCGGCACCACGCTCATCGAGCAAAGCGCCGTCAGCGAGGGTGGCAGGGCCGAACCGCTCTTCGAGCCTGAAGGCGTGACATGGAAAATCTGGCTGCAGCTACCGCCTTCCGACGTACGCAAAGCCGTCAACGAGGATTCGCAGATGATCAACTCAGCCCCGGTCGCACCACCCGTCGCGGAGCCTGTCAAACTCACCGCGCCACTCAAGGGCTTGCGGTTCCTGGTCGTGGAGGACGAGTCGCTGATCGCAATGGACCTCGTGGACGCGCTCGGCAACTTTGGGGCCGATCTGGCGAAGCCGGTCAACACCCAGAAGGCCTGTCTTGAACTGCTTGAAGCGAGCAGCTTCGACTGCGCCTTGCTGGATGCCAATCTTCATGGCCGTTCCGTCGACGATATCGCCGCGGCCCTGACGCGGCGCAAAATTCCGTTTGTCTTCGTCACCGGCTACGGGCGAAGCGGTTTGCCGACCGCCTTTCAACACGCGCCGGTCCTCGCCAAACCGGTGACCGAGGAGCAATTGCTCGAGGCCGTGACCGCGTTGGTGTCGACGTCACGGCTGAACGCGTAGGCGATCCGTTCGGTCGCTATCGCGATGCCGACCCATTTTGCCGCCGAATGCGCTTCTCGCCCGACAATGAGCGCCCGTCTGACGCGCGTGCTGGTGTTTTCCGGCGGTGTGACCGAGCCATGACCGCGCGGTCCCTGGGGGCGGGGTGGGGTGCGATGAGGGCTCGTTCCGGGTCTCGAAATGGGCGTGCAAGCGCACCATATCCAGATGCCATCGCGCACGCCGGAGGCATTCGCGCGCCGCCCGCCTAAGGACGGCAATCACGGAAACGAGGTTCCATCATGACCCCCAGATCCTGGACCACAGGGTTCGGCGCACTGCTCGTCGCTTTTGTGCTGGCCGTCGCACCCTCGGCGTCGTCGGTGCGTGCCGTCGAGGAGGGTCACAAGGTCGGCGTGGTGTCCTTCGGACTGTTCGGCGATCAAGGCGTGTTCCGGCGCGAGGCAACCGGCGCAGCGCAGGTCATAGCAGACCGCTACGAGACCGGTCCGATCGACGTGCAGTACAATTTGAAGACAGGCGGAGCTGCAACGATCGACGGCCTCGCCCGATCACTGCGGGTGGCCGCTCACGGGTTGGATGCGGAGAACGACATCCTGTTCGTGGTCCTCACCTCGCACGGTTCCCCTGACGGCCTTGCCGTCAGGGCCGGGCGGGTCACGCAGACGCTCACGCCGTCCGATCTCGCCGAGATGCTGGCGCGGACCGGGGTGCGGCACAAGGTGGTGGTCATTTCGGCCTGCTATTCCGGCGTCTTCGTCCGCCGTCTCGCGAGCCCCGATCTCCTGGTCATCACGGCGGCCGACGCCAGGCATTCGTCGTTCGGCTGTGAGGACCGGGCGAGGTGGACCTATTTCGGCGATGCGTTTTTCAACGTCGCGCTCCGGCACGCAAAAAACCTGAAGGACGCCTTCGCGCTCGCGCGCGTACGCGTCAGGAAGCGAGAACTGCACGAGCGCTTCGAGCCGTCCAACCCCCAGATGGCAGGCGGTGCCGACGTGGAGCCGCTGCTCGTGGCGCGGCCGTGAGAATCCCGCCGCCTCACCATTGAGGGTTCACGACACAATGGGCCTAGCTCGCGTGGACCGGCAGTCCCGAGAGAACGTAGAGCCAGCCCAGCAGCGTCGCGACCGACAACAGCGTGGTCACCGAGACCGTGGCCGCGACCAGCGGTTCTTCCACCTTGTAGGCGCCGGCGAGGATATACACCGTCTTTGCCGTCGGCACCGCCGCGCAGATGACGGCCGCGAGCGTGTAGAGCGGATTGAGGCTCGAGGCCACGCACAGCCCGTACACGATCATCGGCATCACCACGAGCTTCACCGCCGCGAGCACGATCGACGCCGTCAAATTCGCGCGCAGTCCTTCGAGCGACAGGCCAAGTCCGATGGCAAACAGCGCGCACGGCGTCAGCGCGGCCGCGAGGATGTTCAGATAGGCCGCGAGCGGCGCTGGAAGCGGCAAGCCCACGATCGCCCACGCCAGACCGACGAGGGTCGACAGCACCATCGGGTTGAGCACGATCTGCTTCAGAAGGACGGCGGCGCCGGTCGAGGAGGCGCGCGCGTCGTGCCGGTCGCTTTCCAGGAGGACGACCGCCACCGGGAACATGACGGCAGCAATGAACACGGTTGCGACCGCGGCGGGCAGGACGGCCGGCTGGCCGTAGATGGCATGCAGGATCGGCAGCGCGACGAATCCGGTATTGGTCATCGCGGCCGTCATGCCAATCATCGTGCTGCTGCCGAGATCACGTCGCCATCCGGCGCGAACCGCCAGAAAGACCAGCGCGAAGCAGAGCAGGGAGCCGCCGCCGAACGCCAGCAGAAAACGCCACTCCAGGAGATTGCCTGCCTTCTCCTGAGCGATGGTAACAACCAGCAGCGCCGGCATCGCGATATTGTAGGCGAAATGCACGAGGGCGTCGGCCAGCGACCGCGAGACGTAGCCGAGCCACCCGGCGAGCCAGCCGGTGACGATGATCGCAAACACGGGAAGGACCAGGCCGGCGATCTCCATCTGGCTGCCCTTGTGCGGTGAGGATGGTTCAAAAGCGCGATGGGATCAGGTTGAATCGCCATCGCGCCTTGGATCATTGTTTGCGCATGATCATGATCACAGTTGCGGACCCGACAGGTTCAGCTCACGCTCCGCCCGAAAAACATTGCCGTAGAGGTTTGCGATCCATTGACGCCCGCTCGACGTGACATTGAGGTAACGTATCGCCGTCTGAATTTGCGGCGCGACATTGTTCCAATAGAACTGCGGATATTTGTAGACGATGTCTGCCGGCGTGTCGTAGCCGAGCGTCTTGTTCAGGCCGATCTCTTCGAATTCATAGAACAGCGCATTTGCCTTTCTCAGATAGTTGGGATCGCCGAGCTGACCGATGAGATCGGCCGCGCGCAGCAACAAACCTTCCTCTTCCATCAGGTCGTCGTTCGCGGATGATGCATAGGGAACGCGCGTATGCTCGATTGCCCGGGCAATTCGGCCGGCGTCGACTTCATCGGCGCCATCGAGGCGCTCGGTGACGAACAATTTGGAGCGGTCCACATGATAGGGTGCGAGCGCGGCATCGGACGATCCGCGCGGCAGACGAACCGTGCGACCGCTGAGATCTGCGACATAGGATTCGCCGACGTCGCCGTGCAAAATTCCGCGAACATATCCAATGTCATGGGTCAGGCACGCCAGGATGAAGTTGGCATAATCGCCGACCGTGGTTGGCCGCAGCAGCTGTCGTCCCATGAGGATGTCGTGCCCGGCAAGGGTCACCAGCATCGAATGCTCGATATTGTGATACAGCGCGTCGCTGTTGCCAATGCAGTCCAGTGTCAGTCTGGCTGCGAAAGGAAGAACCTCGGCAAGGCGGGCATGTGACGAGCCGAACCTGCTCTTGGTATCTGATGTCAGGAACGATCCCAAAGCCTGCGCCACCAGTTCCGGAATTGTGATCATCTGAACACCCATCTGAGCTCAGCGCCGTGGTGTAGAAAACCCATCCGTCGGGACCAATGATAGCACATCGCGCGTCGTTGCGGCGGCGGCCGATGCGATTGGTCGCGGCGCACGTATCTCCTTGTTTTGGCGCGTCTTCTTCAAGCGAACCGGTCCCGCCCGCAAACGCTACGCAACCGTCGCTGCTTGATAGGGGCGCTCAATCGGGAGCTTCGCGCGTGCGACGTCGAGCGCACCCGCCTTCACGTCGGCGCCGATGTCGTGGGCGAGCGTCGTCACGTCGGTGATCCCTGTGATCCACACCTGGACGTAACGGCGGACCGCTTCTCCGCTCAGCCCGATTTGAATGGCCCGATGCGGCAGCGGCACGAAGTGAAGATCGCGCTCGGGGTCCCACTGAATCCGGACAGGTGAAGCATCCTTGAGCCTCCGCCAGCCTTCGTCGTCCAGACCATGCGGCCGCTCGCTCGGGCAGGAATGCTCCAGCGCCCAGTTGAAACCGTCATGCGTGATGTCGATTGCCAGGATGCGGCGCTGGCCGTCGTCCTTATCGCCCCAACCGGCGCGATACATCATCCACAGGAAGGACGGCTTGATCCACGTCATCCGGTTCATGCTGAAAGGCGGCGACACGAACCTGCCATGTTTCAACGCCGCGTCGGCGATGGCGTCGGAATAGGCCTGATAAATCCGGATCGTCGTGTCCGTGTAGGAGGCTCTGATCTGTCGTTCAGGGATCATGCGGCGCTCTTAGCACGCCTTACGATCCCGTACCTCTGCCTTTTGTGTTCGCTTTTCGAGGCTGCTGCGACCTGAATCGAGCCTGGGATGGGTGCAGCGTAGCGACACTCCATCGGTTGAAGATCGGCCGCGACGGATCAATGATCGGAGGCGTGTCATCCACTCGAAGGCGTGAGGACGAGCGGACTCTAGACGCTGGGCTTGGGCATACGGAGGGTGACGCGGCAACCCTGATCCAGGTTTTCGAAGTCGATCGTGCCACCGAGTTGCTGCGAAAGCAGGGATACGACCCGCGATCCCACGCCTTC
>Ga0210402_10003302_pt1 | contig 15188 bp, 12 predicted proteins | sample IncBWC7MmetaG_FD_161055 | JGI IMG/M metagenome (GOLD analysis project Ga0210402, IMG submission 161055) | Forest soil microbial communities from Barre Woods Harvard Forest LTER site, Petersham, Massachusetts, United States - Inc-BW-C-7-M | ecosystem: Environmental > Terrestrial > Soil >...
CAGCACCGCCATCGGCCCCAAATCCATGCGGAATCCCGAGAACATCGGACCGGTGCAGGTGAATCGTCCGTCTGCCACGCGCTCGATCGCAAACTCTCCGGCCAGCGGCACGTGCCCTTTCACGCCGGAAATCTCGCCGAGCTCGAATATCGCTTTGCGACCCGCGCCGATGGCCAGCGCTTTGGCGGCGGATGGCGGATCGATCAGCAGGCCCAGCACGGCCCCCGGCGCGCGACGCGCGAGCAACGCAGCGAGCAATCCGGTGGTGTCGCCGTTGCCGCCGGCGCCTGGATTGTCCTGGGTGTCGGCAAGCACCACGGGGGCGCCCGGCTCGCCCCGCTGTATCGCACGCGACACGGCCGCTTCCGGCGCGAACAGCTCCATCGAAAATTCGCCCTCCGCGTCGGCGATGGCGTTGGCGAGATACGCCGTCGCGGTCTGCACCCGCGCAAGGTCGGGACCGTAGCCCAATACCGCCATGCCGCATTCCGGAAAATCGGCCATCGGGAAGCCGGGAGTGAACGAGAGCACGGTGTCGTGCTCGGGTTCGAGGCGCCCGAGCATGGCGTACAGGCTCCTTGCGGGTTCGATGAGAGTGCATTGCGACGGCAGGCCGGTGAGAAAATCGAGCGTGCGAAAGGATTTGGTCGGCGCCTCGCCCTCGGTAAGCATGCGTTGGAGGAGATGACCGGCGCGCTCGCCGCTGGCCGCCATGTCGACGTGAGGATAGGTGCGGTAAGACACCAATCCGTCGCAGTGTTTGATCATTGCCTGCGTGACGTTGGCGTGCAAATCGAGGCTGGCGACGATCGGAACGCGATTGCCTACGAGGCGGCGCACGCGGGACAAGAGCTCGCCTTCGCCGTCGTCGAGATGCTCGGCGACCATGGCGCCGTGGAGATCGAGATAGATCCCGTCCACCGGACCGGCCGCTTCCAGCCGTGCTAGCATGTCGCCGGCGATCCGCTCATAGGCGTCGCGCGTGACGTGCGCCGAGGGAGGCGCCGCGCCCCATACGAGACCGACCGTGCGATGCCCAAGAGCGTGCAGCGTATCGATGGCGCCCGCGGCCGGAATGTTGGCGCCGGAAAGGCGCGGCGCGATCTCCGCACCGGACGTCAGCGGCGGCCAGCCGCCGCCATCCTCGAAAGCCCTGAAATCGGCTTTTGACGGCGCGAAAGTGTTGGTTTCGTGCTGGAAGCCGCCTACAGCGATCAGACTCATTGGTTTTCCCGCGGGTTTTCCTGGATTGGCGTCGGACGAAAAGCGCCGGGCGAGAGTAGCCGGAATCGCTTCGACGCGCAAACGCCGCCGCCCGGACAAGAACAGAGTCGCCCGTTTGCCATGAGCGACGACATCTGGCGCTGGACCGCAAATCGGATCGCGACGGCGATCCGCGGTCGCGACATCTCGGCGCACGAGGCCCTCGAGTCGTGCCTCGGTCGCATGGCGGCGGTCAATACCAAGCTCAATGCGGTGACGGTCGATCTGTCGAAGAGCGCGCGCGAGGCCGCCGATCGCGCCGATAAAGCGGTCGCGAGAGGCGACGAGCTGGGCGCAATGCACGGTGTGCCGGTGACGATCAAGGAAAACGTCGATCAGCAAGGCTCTGCGACGACCAACGGCGTGGTCGGCTTTCGGAACGTCATCGCCCTGGAGGACAGTCCGATCGTCGCCAACTGGAAGAAGGCGGGCGCGGTCATTCTCGGCCGCACCAATACGCCCGCCTTCAGCTTCAGGCTCGATACGGTGAACGATTTGCGCGGACGCACCTATAGCCCGTGGTCGAAAATCCACACCCCCGGCGGCTCTTCCGGCGGCGCGGCCTCCTCCGTCGCCGCGGGCATCACCCCACTGGCGCACGGCAACGACATCGCCGGGTCGGTGCGATTTCCCGCGTATTGCTGCGGCCTCGCGGGCATCCGGCCGTCATTCGGCCGCGTGCCCGCGTACAATCCGACGCAGACCGCCGAGCGCTCGATCTCGTCGCAACTCATGTCGGTGCAGGGACCTCTTGCCCGCAGCGTCGCCGATGTGCGCCTGGGTCTCGCCGCGATGGCGGCCCGCGATCCGCGTGACCCGTGGTGGATGCCGGTGCCGCTCGAAGGGCCGGCGCCCTCGGCGCGACAGCCGATCCGCGTCGCGGTCGTCACCGAAGCGCGCGATCTTGCCGGCGTCAAGCTGCACCCGTCGGTAGCTAGCGCGCTCGAGCAAGCTGCCGCTTCGCTCGCCGACGCCGGGTACGAGATTGTCGACGACAGAACGCCGGGTTTCACACGCGCCAAGGAGCTCTGGTTCGAGATGCAGATGCCGGAGTTTCGCCATTACACGCTGGCGCTGATCGAAAAAGAAGGCGACGAGGGCATTCGCACCGCGGTCCGTTTCATGTTCGACAACATTCCACCGTCCGATGCCTGGTCATACATGAAATCGCTGGCGGAACGCACACGATTGATCCGCGAGTGGACCCTCTTTTTGGATCGCGCGCCGCTCGTGCTGGCGCCGATCTGCTCCGAACCGGTATACGAGCAGGGGTTCGACATCGAAAGCGCCGCGCGCACCGCGGCCTTGTGGCGCGAGTGTGCGACGATGATGGCGGTTCCGGTGCTCGGGCTCCCGGCGATGGCCGTGCCGACCGGCGTGGTCGACGGACTGCCCACGGGCGTGCAAATCGTGGGACAGCGCTTTCGTGAAGACTTGTGTCTCGCCGCAGCCGAGGCGATCGAAGCGCGCGCGGACGTGCTGACACCCATCGATCCTGCATGGTAGCCCATTGCTATTACCAGTCTGCATCGGCTATCGTGCTCCCTCGTCGTGCGCGCCGCGCCTCATCGGGACTTCGGCCCGATGCCCCAGTCAAGGAATCTTCCATGCTGAACCTTCGCTCCTGCAAGCTTGCGCTGCCCACGACGGTGGCGGCACTGGTCGCCACATTCGTGATGGTCAACGCCGAGGCGCAGACGACGCTGCGCGTGGTCAAGCACTCCGACCTCAAAATCGTCGATCCGATCTGGACCACCGCCTATATCACTCGCGATCACGGCTACATGATCTACGACACGCTGTTCGCGACCGATGCGAACAACCAGATCAAGCCGCAGATGGTGGAAAAGTTCGATCTTTCCGCCGACAAGCTGACCTACACCTTCACGTTGCGCAGCGGTCTGTTGTGGCATGACGGCAAGCCCGTGACCGCCGAGGATTGCGTCGCGTCGATCAAGCGCTGGGGCGCCAAGGACGCGATGGGCCAGAAGATGATGTCGTTCGTGAAGGATATGCCGGTCGTCGATGCCGGGACCTTCCAGATCGTATTGAGCGCGCCGACAGGACTGGTGCTGACTGCACTCGGCAAGCCGTCGTCCGCGGTGCCGTTCATGATGCCCAGGCGCGTCGCCGAGACGAGTCCCAACGAACAGATCTCCGACTACACCGGGTCGGGTCCATTCGTGTTCAAGAAGGACGAATGGAAGCCGGGAGACAAGGCCGTCTACGTCAAGTTCGACAAGTACAAGCCGCGCACCGAGCCGCCGTCGGGCCTCGCCGGGGGCAAGGTGGCGAAAGTCGATCGCGTCGAATGGAAAGTCGTCGCCGACCAGCAAACCGCGGTCAACGCGCTCATCGCCGGCGAGATCGACTTCATCGAGCAACCCTCGCACGATCTGCTGCCCATATTGCGCAACGAGTCGAGCATCAAGCTGGTCGACTGGAATCCGCTGGGAAACCAGTACGCGTTTCGCTTCAACACGACCGCGAAACCGTTCGACAACGTGAAGATTCGGCAGGCGCTGCTGTACGCATTCAATCAGGAGGACTTCCTGCAGGCGACGATCGGCGACAAGCAGTACTACAAGACCTGCAAAGCGCTGTTCGTCTGCGGCACGCCGCTCGCGTCGGACAAGGGCATGGACGGATTGCTCGAGTCGAATTTTGCCAAGGCTCAGGCGCTGCTCAAGGAGGCCGGCTATGACGGGACGCCCATCGTGCTGATGCATTCGACGGACCTGCAGGTGCTCACCAATCTCGCGCCGGTCGCGAAATCGCTGATGGAAAAGGCCGGCTTCAAAGTCGACATGCAGTCGATGGACTGGCAGACGCTGGTCGCACGGCGGGCTAAAAAGGATCCGCCGACGCAGGGCGGCTGGCACGCGTTCATCACATCGTGGGTTTCGGCCGACATCCTGAATCCGGTGTCGACCGCGTTCCTCAATTCGAGTTGCGACAAGGCGCTGTTCGGCTGGCCCTGCGACGCGCAGATCGAAAAGCTGCGCGATGACTTCGCCCGCGAGACCGATCCGGCCAGGCAAAAGGCAATCGCCGAAGCGGTGCAGGTGCGCTGGACGCAATATCCGACCCACATCCATCTCGGACAGTGGTACCAGCCAGGCGCCTCGCGCAAGAACGTCGACGGCTATGTAGTGGCGCCGGCGTCGGTGTTCTGGAATATCGGCAAGACCGGCAAGTAGGGCCTAGCCTCCCGCCCCAGCGACAAGCCGGGGACCATCGATGCTCGCCTACATCGGCCGCCGTCTTCTCGCGACCTTGCCGGTCATGGCGGTGGTCGCGGTGTTCGTCTTTTCCATGTTGCGTCTCACGCCCGGCGATCCGGCATCGATCATCGCGGGCGCTGCCGCAACGTCGCAGGACATCGTCCTGATCCGGCAAAAGCTCGGCCTCGATCGTCCCATCGTCTCGCAGTTCTTCATCTGGCTCGGACACGTGCTGAGCGGCGACTTCGGCGAATCTTTTTTCTACAAGAAGCAGGTGGCGGAGCTTATCGCCGACCGCGTCGGGCCGACCCTGGCGCTGGCGACACTTACGATGGCGCTGTCGATCCTGATCTCCGTGCCGCTTGGCGTCGTCGCCGCGTACCGTCAAGGTACCTGGCTTGATCGGGTCGTCATGGGCTTCTCGGTGCTGGGATTTTCGGTGCCGGTATTCGTCATCGGCTACGCGCTGATCTACGTGTTCTCGATCCGGCTCAACTGGCTGCCGGTGCAGGGCTACCAGCCGATCTCCGGGGGCTTCGGCGGATTCGTCCAGCGGCTGATCCTCCCGAGCCTCACGCTGTCGGTGATCTACATCGCACTCATCGCCCGCATCACGCGCACCAGCGTGCTCGAAGTGCTCGGCGAGGATTACATACGAACCGCGCGCGCCAAAGGTCTCACCAATCGGGTGGTGCTGATGCGGCACGCCTTGCGCAACGCCGCGGTTCCGATCGTGACGGTGGTCGGGCTCGGCATCGCGCTCTTGATCGGCGGCGTAGTCGTGACCGAAAGCGTGTTCAGCATTCCCGGGCTCGGACGCCTCACGGTCGACGCCGTGCTCGCCCGCGACTATCCGACCGTGCAGGCGGTGATCCTGCTCTTTTCGGTGACGTACGTGCTGATCAACCTTCTGGTCGACGTCGCCTATCCGCTGCTCGACCCGCGGATCCGCTACTAGCGAGGAACCCCGAATGGATGACGACTTCCACAAAACTAGCGTCATCCCCGCGAAGGCGGGGATCCATTTTGCAACGATCAAAAGACAATGGATTCCCGCCTTCGCGGGAATGACGATTGGGGGTCCGGCCGTCACGCATTTTCATAGTGCTCAATCATGAACCGTGCGATGGCATCGGGAAAGCGCGCGAGAAAGCAGTGATGCCATGAAAACTTTCTGCCCATGACCGTCGCCGCCGATCTGACCGACATCGATCGGACCTTGCCGCCGGCGCCGCAGACCCATGTCGGACGACGTTTGCTGCGCAACCCGGGTGTGGTTACCGGTGCCGCGATTCTCGCGATCATGTTTTCGATCGCGCTCGCCGCGCCGTGGCTCGGCACGGTCGATCCGGCGGCGATCAATCCCGCGGTGCGAAACAAGCTGCCCGGATACGAGGAGATCGTACGCAACGCCGACGGCGGTGAAGCCACGCTCGTGCATTACATGGGCACCGACACACTGGGCCGCGATATTTACAGCCGCGTCGCCTACGGCGCACGCGCGTCGCTCCTGGTTGGCGCGTCGGTGGCGCTGATCAGCGTCGCGATCGGGCTCGTGATCGGCCTCATCGCAGGCTACATCCGCTGGCTCGACGGCATCCTCATGCGGGTGATGGATGGCTTGATGGCGATTCCGGCAATCCTGCTGGCGATCGCGGTGGTGTCGCTTTCCTCGACCGGCCTCCTGGCGGTGATCGTCGCGATCGTGATTCCGGAAATTCCGCGCGTCGTGCGCCTCGTGCGCTCGGTGGTCCTATCGGTGCGCGAGGAACCTTACGTCGAAGCCGCGATCTCGGTCGGCACTCCCACGCTGCCGCTGATCGTCCGCCACATTCTCCCCAACACTGTGCCGCCGCTGATCGTGCAGGCAACATATATCGCCGCGTCGGCGATCCTGATCGAAGCCATCCTGTCGTTTCTGGGCGTGGGCATTCCACCGCAGACGCCTACGTGGGGCAACATCATGGCCGAGGGCCGCGCGCTGTTCCGCATTTTTCCGCACAACATTCTCTATCCGGGCATCCTGCTCGCCTTGACCGTGCTCGCGGTGAACATGCTGGGCGACGGCTTGCGCGACACGCTCGATCCAAGGATGAGCAAACGATTGTGATCGCTCATGAGTGAATGCGCGCGTGCGGTGCTCGAGGTCCGCGAGCTGACGATCGCGTTGCCGTCCGGCGGCGATCGTGCGCTGGCGGTCGATGGCGCAGGCTTCAGTGTCGATGCGGGCGAGATGGTGTGCCTGGTGGGCGAATCGGGGTCGGGAAAATCGGTCATCGCGCAGGCAACGATGGGCCTCTTGCCGGCCGCGCTGCGCGCCACGGGCGGGCAGGTGCTGCTCGACGGAGAGAACCTGCTGGCGGTGAGCGAAGCTCGTCTGCGCGAGCTTCGCTGCACGCGAATGTCGATGATCTTTCAGGAACCGATGACCGCACTCAACCCGGTCATGACCTGTGGCGACCAGATCGACGAAGTGCTGGCAACGCACACCGCGCTTTCCGCCGCGCATCGTCGCTTGCGCGTTCTGGAGATCGTGTGCGACGTGCAGCTCCCCCAGCCAGAACGCATGGTCGCGTCGTATCCCCACCAGCTCTCGGGCGGCCAGCGGCAACGAATCATGATTGCGATGGCGCTGGTGCTCAATCCACGGCTCCTGATCGCGGACGAGCCGACGACAGCGCTCGACGTCACGACGCAGGCGCAGATCCTGGAATTGATCCGGGAGCTGCAGCGCAAGCACGGCACGGGCGTGCTGTTCATCACTCACGACTTCGGCGTGGTCGCGGAGATCGCCGATCGCGTGGCGGTGTTGCGGCAGGGTGAGGTGGTGGAATTCGCGCCCGCGCAGGAGCTCCTTGCCCATCCGCGACATGACTACACGAGGATGCTCATCGAGGCGGTGCCGAGCCTCAAGCCGCGCCAGCGCCAGCTAGCGGCCGGCGCGCGCGTCGTTTTGCGCACCGAGCGACTGACCAAAACCTATAGTCGCGGAGGATGGCTCCGCCGCAGCGACAGCGTCGCCGCGGCGGCGTCGATATCGCTCGAGATTCGCCGCGGCGAGACGCTCGGCATCGTCGGCGAATCGGGCTCGGGCAAGTCGACGGTCGCGCGCTGCATCGCGCGGCTGATCGAGCCGAGCGCTGGGCGCATCATGCTCGACGGCGAGGATGTGGCGCAGCTTGGTGCCGGCGCGCTGCGCCGGTTCCGCCGCCGGGTGCAGATTGTGTTTCAGGATCCATATCGGTCGCTCAATCCGCGGCGAACGGTCGGCCAGGCTATCGTAGAGGGTCCGATGAATTACGGCATCGACCGCGACGCAGCGCTTGCCAACGCCCGCCGGCTGATGGATCTGGTACGGCTCGATCCCAGATCGCTCGACCGCTACCCGCATCAGTTTTCAGGAGGACAACGGCAGCGCGTCTGCATCGCGCGCGCTCTGGCGATCGAGCCCGAGCTCTTGATCGCCGACGAGGCGGTGTCCGCGCTCGACGTGTCGGTACAGGCGCAGGTGTTGGCGCTGCTGGACGAAATCCGCACCGAGCTCAACCTCGCGATGCTGTTCATCACCCACGATCTGCGCGTCGCGGCGCAGGTCTGCAACCGCGTCGCGGTGATGCAGCAAGGGCGCATCGTGGAGGAGGGACCGGTGGGCGAACTGTTCGAGCATCCGCAGCACGAATACACGAAGACTCTTTTTGCCGCCGCGCCGGGGCGAAACTGGGCGTTCGCGAGCGACGGTCGGACAAGTGCGGGCTGACCTCGACGGAGTGGCCGGAGTAGAGCGTCTACATGTTGTCGATGCGCCACTTTCCTTCGGCATCGCGTATCAGGTTCACGTCATGCACATAAATGCCGTCGGCTTTTTTGCGCGTGAGGGTGATCGTGGCGAGGCCTTCGCCCGCCAGCGTGACCGAGCGGATCGAGCCGAGCTCCTCGGCATTGAGCGGCGTCGATTTGCTGCCGATGGTGTCGAAGACCGATGCGAGCCGCTGCTGTGCGAAGGGCGTCAACTCCTTCAGCGCGGCAGCCTTGTCACCGCGGCGTATGGCCAGCCCCAGACGTTCCCACGTCTCGCGTGGACCCCTGAACTCGGCTTCGGTGGGAATTCGATCTTTTGCCACGCGGGAGGACACGCCCGGTGCGCTCTTGGGGCTCGTCGCCGAAGGGGTCGCCGCCGGCGCCGGGGCCTGAACCTTGAGCGTCTCCCCGGCGGCGTTCTGACAAGGATTGGCCTGGTAGCTCGTCTTTCCAGCGGCATCGACGCATTTGAACACTTCGCCGTCTGCCGACGCATGGCTCAGCGAAAGCGCCACGAGCGAGCTCAGGGCGATCAATCTCCGCACGGGCAAGCGCGCGCGATTCACAGCGCCGGACATTTGACGGGAAGCTAGGAGCGACGCGGAAGCGTCTTCTCGGATCTGGACGTGATCCCCGCAATGCATCTACGACCGGGGCACGACATACGGCGGATTGGGTGCGAAACTACGCGGCGCCGCGGTTCGGGGCGGATGCGGCGGCCGCGGGTGCGGCGGGTGCATCGAACCAAACCCCGGATACCACAGGAGGGCGTAGGGCGAGGGCACGTCGTCGGGCCCGTACTCTGCGCTGCGATCTTCGTCCCGCTCGCGCCGCGCTAGCGCTGCGAGGTCTCTTTGTGCGGCCGCGCGGCGCTCTTCAGCAATGCGCACCGCGGCACTCCAGTCGAGCTGATCGCGGGCGCGCTGCAGTTGCGCGACTGCTGCGGGATCGGCCTCACCCGCACGGATATCGAGCTTCTCACCGCCTTTGCATGGCTGGTCGGTGTAGATCACTGCGAGATTGGCGCCGAGGCATTTGTAGATCGATGCCGTGGCGGCGTCGGCGGCGCCGGTCGCGAGAACGAGCGCGCCGGCTGCGATCATCGCGGCAGCCCGTTTGCTGCGCCCATGCATCGGGTTCGCGGTCATATCCGACGCTATTCTACGCCCGCTTTGACCTCATGCGTCTCGCGCCCCTGCGCTCACGCGGGCGAGCCTTCGGCGATCTCGACCAGAATATCGGCGGCCCTCGCACACTGCTCGGCGGAAACGTCGAGGTGGGTAACCGCGCGCAGCATTCTCGGCGTGAAAGCAAACACCAGCACGCCACGCTCCCGCGCCCGAGTCACCACCGTCGGCGCGTCGGGCGCGCCCGGCGCGAGAGTGAAGACAAGAATGTTTGTCTGCACGCTTGGCAAGTCGATGTCGATGCGCGGGCTCGACGCGAGCCGCTCCGCGATTTTTCGCGCGTTCGCGTGATCGTGGGCCAAGCGCGTGATGTTGTGCTGCAGCGCGTAAAGGCCCGCGGCAGCGAAGATTCCCACCTGACGCATCGCGCCGCCGAGCATTCGCCGGTAGCGCACGGCCCGTCCGATCAGCTCGCGCGATCCCGCCAGCAGCGAGCCGCCGGGCGCGCCCAGCCCTTTGGACAGTGCGACCGACGCCAGATCGAATGGCGCTGCCAGGTCGGCCGGCGATCGGCCGCTGGCTACCGCCGCATTCCAGAGCCGCGCACCGTCGAGGAAGGAAAATACGCCGTGGCGTCGAGCTGCGCCGCAGATGCGCTCGACTTCGTCCTGCGGAAAAATCACACCTCCCGCGCGGTTCTGGGTATTTTCGATTTCAACCAGCGTGGTCGGGGGATAGATGACGTGACCCGCCGCCTTGCGCGCGGCGAGGAACTCATCGACCGTAAACGTGCCTCGAGCGCCGATCTCGGTGAACTGAATACCGGCGTTGGCGCCCGCGGCGCCGGTTTCGTGCCACACGGCGTGGCTCTCGCGACTGACGATGACGTCGTCCCCCGGCCGGGTGAATACGCGAAGCGCGACCTGATTGGCCATCGTTCCCGACGGCAGCCAGAGCGCGGCTTCCTTTCCGAGCATGGCTGCGATCTTTTCCTGGAGCAGGTTGACCGTCGGATCTTCACCGTATTGATCGTCGCCGACCGGCGCGGCGGCGATGGCGGCGCGCATTTCCTGCGAAGGGCGGGTGACGGTGTCCGAACGCAGGTCGATCGGAGGAATGGGTTGCTGCATGGGCGTGGCTTTCCTATGAGTCCGGACAGCGCGGCTGTCGCGCAATGCGAACGATACGCTCACGCACCTTCGACGAGCACCATGTTGAAGTCGCAGGCGCCGAGCCGCTTTTCGCGAGCGCCCTGATATTCGGGCGAGTTGTAGAAAGTCTTGGCACTTTCGGACGAAGGAAATTCGGCCACGACAAGACGGTTACCGTCGAATTTTCCCTCCAGGATCGTTCTCGCGCCTCCGCGCACAAGGAACTTGCCGCCGTACTGGGCAACGGCTGGCCCCGCGAGCTTGCGGTATTCGTCGAACTGTTCCGGTTTGGTCACCGTGATGATGGTCACGAGGTAGGCTGGCATGGCGTTACTCCGTCGGATCGATGCATTAAATCATGGCGGGCGCACCGTGTCGGTGACATTTTGCCGCCATACTCGTCAATGTATACCGGAATGTTATGGGCCGAGCTCCGGGGAGTCCAGGAAGGTCGCGCACCCATCCTGATGTAGGACTCGGTCCGGCGTTACCGTGAGATTGGACTACAAGAATTCCAGAGCTCCTCTGATTGGCATCCATTTGCCGGGGCGGCAAGATAGCGGCGCGTTGTCCCGAAAACGTAATCCGAAAAGGAGTCTTTATGAACGTTCGGAAATCTCTCTTGGCAGTCGCACTTGCTGGTTCGCTCGCCGTTCCGCTCGCGGCTCAGGCGAGGGTCGATATTGACGTCGATATCGCGCCGCCGGTCGCGATTGTCGAAGACGCGCCGGCTCGCGAGGGCTTTGTCTACACACCGGGCTATTGGCAGTGGGACGAACCGAGTCATCACCACGTCTGGGTCAAGGGCGAGTATGTGCCCGCTCGGCGCGGGGAACACTGGGTCGGCCATGAGTGGCGCGAGCAAAACGGTCGCTATCGCTTTAATGAAGGGCACTGGGAGCGTGACAAGGGTCAATAACGCACCCAAAGCAGTTTCGAAAAGGCCCCGGGTTGCGGGGCTTTTTCTTATTCAGGCAGCTTGAGCGCTGCGGCGAATCTTGTGCCGTTCGCCTTTTGGCGACGGTTTCGTACCGTCGCGAAGTCTACTAATATGCTGGGTATCGACCTTCAAGGCCGCAAGGCCCGATGACATTGGGTTTGGTAGACTCGGTCTGCCCGATTCTCCACCGGCCGCGCACCCTCGCCAACCATGACTTCTACGTCGATACCGCTGCCAGAGGGCGCTCAACGGTGGGCGTGGCTTCCAAGACTTGGCACCTGGAAGTACTACGCCTTGCTCGGCGCCGTCGGCATCTTCGTCCTGGGTCCCTTGGGCGGGGTTGCCGCGTCGTATATGAATTTCTCGCTCGGCTTTTTCGTGGGCGGCCAGGTGCTCGCAGGCATACTCGGGTCGACGGTGACTTTCGGCTACGGCGCGCAGGGTCGTCATGGAGCCAACTATATCCAGACCACCGCCGCGTCGGTGGCCGGCATGAGCGCCATGGCGGTCGTGATTCAGGCCATGACATGGCTGGGTTTGCCGCAGCCGCCGATGTGGCAGCTGATTCTTTACATGCTTTGCATCGGCATGTTCGGCGTCGGCGTCGGCATGCTCTACACGCCGATTCTCGTCGACCGCCTGCAGCTTACGTTCCCGTCGGGACTTGCCGTCGCCAACATTCTGCGCGCGCTGACCGATCCGGTGTTGCTCAGGCAGTCGGTCACGCGCCTGTTCGGCGGCATGGCGCTGGGCATCGCCGGCGGCATAGGCGCGGCGAAGACGGCGTTTCTTGGCGCGATCGATTTGTCCACGTCGACGTTTGGCGCCGGCATGATCGTCGGCGCGCGCATCGGCATCGCGGCCATCGTCGGCGGACTCGTCAGCTGGGCGATGATTCCCTACTTCGTGTCCATCGGCTGGCTTAAAGCGGGCGAGCCGTTCCGAAAAATCACCTTCCTGATCGCGCTCGGAATGATCATGGGCGCGGCGCTCATCGATGTCTCGCTGATTCTCTTCCGTGCGTATCAACGCGCCAGGGAGCGCACGGGTGAGAAACCGGTCGAGCAGGAAGACTGGAAGCGCATCAACACACGCATGCTCGTCGTCTGGGTCGTGTTCTGGGGCATCGGCATCGTCGTCACCGGCTCACAGATGCTCCATCAGCCGGTCGGCTACCTGGTGTTCGCAGTGCTGCTGGTGTTCGTATTCGCAATGGTGAACGGCATTTCGGTGGGGATGGTCGACCAGAACCCGATTTCATCCGCATTCGTGGTGACCGTGATCCTCATGGCCTCGATCGGCCTCAAGGATCCGACGATCGGCTTGATGGCGGCAACCGTGGTGCTGGTGTCCACCGCCGAGGCGTGCGACATGCAGCAAGACCGCTCGACCGGGTGGCGGCTCGGCACCAATCGCACCATTCAATTCCGCTTTCAGGTCGCCGGCATCGTGATGGGCGCGATCATGGCGGTCGTGTTCGCCAAGCTTTTCATGAGCGCGTACCCGGTGCTGCTGCTCGATCAAACCACGCTCTCTGCGGATCAGCAACCGGACCGGTGGGCGTCGGCGATGACCTACAAGTTCGTCGGCGCGCTGCGCAGTCTTACCGAAGACAAGCCCTATCAGCGCACCGCGATCTGGGTCGGCGTTTTCATCGGCTTTGCGACCGAGCTGCTGCGCAAGATCATCAAATCGCGTGACGGTTACCAGCAGTTCGTCAAGGCAGGCAAGATAGGTTTCAGCACCGACTTCCTGCTGGATGCCGTGGTATTGCCGTCACCCTACGCGTCCTCATTCGGCGGTTTCGTCAACCTTCCGACCTCGGCGTGGTTCGCGGCGGGCGGCGTGTTCGCGAGCTTCGTCAACAGCCTGCCCAAAGACAAGGACAAACCGGCTGCGCTCCCCGAGGACATGAGCACGACTTCGCTGGTGGGCGGGGGACTCATCGCCGGGGACGCACTCGCCGCACTCGGATTGGGGATCGCGGGGCTACTCGCTACCTTATTCACCTGAATCGAAAGTTCGTGGCGTAAAATTCCTACCCCGAACGATCGTGCCTCCAGCAGGAGGAATTGATGCCTGGGATACGGTACATCCTGTGGCTGATTGCGCTGTGCATCGCGACAGGCAGCGAACCGGTGCAAGCTCAAGCCTATCCGACCAGACCCGTGAGGCTTGTCGTCGGGTTCACCCCTGGCGGAGGGGTGGACATCAATGCGCGTTTGCTCGCGGCCAAGCTTTCCGAGCTCCTCGGCCAGCAGGTTATCGTTGACAATCGTCCCGGGGCCGGCACCAACATTGCCAATGATCTCGTAGCGAAATCGGCGCCCGACGGTTACACACTGCTGGTCAATAGCCCCGCGGTAGCGATCAACATGGCGCTCTACAAGAATCTTCCGTACGACACGTTGCGCGATTTTACGGCGGTCTCGGTGTTCTCGGAGAGCGCGAACATACTCGTGGTGAACGCGTCGTCGTCAGCCAGAAGCGTGAACGAGCTGATTGCGCTCGCGCGTGCAAAACCTGGGGTGCTTAACTATTCGTCCGCGGGCACCGGCACGACCCAGAACCTTGCCGGCGAGCTGTTCAAGCTGCGCACTGGAACGAACATCGTGCATGTGCCGTACAAGGGCAGCGCGCCTTCGCTCACCGCATTGATCGCGGGGGACGTCGACCTGACCTTCGCCAACGTTCCGGCGATCCTTCAGCATGTCAAATCCGGACGGCTCCGCCCTCTCGCCTCGACCGGCGCCCGGCGCTCGGAGTTGATGCCTGACGTGCCGACAATGCGGGAGGCCGGGTTGAAAGGAGTCGAAGTGACGCTGTGGTACGGCGTGCTCGCTCCCGCTGCGACGCCGCGCGACATCATCAACACCCTCTCCGAGGCGATCATCAGGGCCACGCGGTCGCCGGACATCAGACAGCGCCTTCTCGATCAGGGCGCGGAGCCCGTCGGCAGCACGCCCCTCGAGTTCGACAAGGTCCTGCGCGAGGAAGTCGCGAAATGGGCCGAGGTGATCCAGACCTCCGGTATCAGGCCCGACTGAGCACGTCAGTTTTTTTCCGGCCGCTGCGGGAAGCTTCGCTCGAACACCGCCTCCGCGATGCGGTTCTTGAGGATTTCGATCGACCCCCCGGCGATCATCCAGCCGCGGCAGCGGCGCACGCAGTACTCGACCAGCTCCTCCTGAGAGTAGCCGAGCCCGCCCATCACCTGCAGCGCGTCGTTCGCAATGTCGAATCCCGCCTGGTTGCAAAACGCCTTGGCAATCGCGGTCTCCTCCGCGGACGGAAAGCCGCGGTCGGCGTTAGCCGCTGCGCGATACAACAACATTTGCCCCGCATCGAGCTTGATTTTCATGTCGGCAAACTTCCATTGCAGGCCCTGGAACTCGCACAGCAGGCGCCCGAATTGCTTTCTTTGCATCGCCCATTGACGTGCCGCCTCGTAGGCGTAGCGGCCGAGCGCGAGCGAGCGCGCGGCGTTGCCGATACGTTCCACGTTGAATCCGGCGATCAGCTTCTTGAACCCGCCTTCCTTGAGCAGCACCGCATCGGACGGAACGAAGACATTGTCGAAGTAGATCTGCGCCCACTCCTCGTCGGACATGAACTTCGAACGTTTGCCGAAGCGCACTCCCGGCGCCTTCAGGTCGATCAAGACCGAGCCGATCCCGGTCACTCC
>Ga0210402_10003303_pt1 | contig 15185 bp, 9 predicted proteins | sample IncBWC7MmetaG_FD_161055 | JGI IMG/M metagenome (GOLD analysis project Ga0210402, IMG submission 161055) | Forest soil microbial communities from Barre Woods Harvard Forest LTER site, Petersham, Massachusetts, United States - Inc-BW-C-7-M | ecosystem: Environmental > Terrestrial > Soil >...
CGCTTACGAGCGCCGCGCTATTCGCGTCGCCGCCGCTTCTGTCAGTGCTATTCGCCATCACCAATCCTTGCAGCACCTGCAATTGGCCCGACGTCATGGAAGCAACGGAGGGCGAAGCAGCGCCAGCCGGGAGAGCCCCAGGGACGGGCGGCGAAGCCATGCCGGACGGGGACGCGGCAAGCGCGGCGGCCTGCGATTGCCGTATCGAATTCAGATTCCGCTCAAGGGCGTTCTGGTTTGACGCCAGGACTGCGGAAATTTTCTCGGCGGCCTCCGGCCGTGTTTGCTGCAATTGCAAAGCTTGCTGCTTGATCAGGTCCTGCGCCTTCTCTTGCCCGGTTACTTGCCGCCCTTCGTGCTGTTGTTCATGCTGCCGCTCCAGGTTCTGGCTTTTCTGGGACTGCGCCACTTCCGCTCGGCAGGCTTGTACCCGCTCGGTGGCATTCTGGTTGATCTCTATCTGCGCAGTATGCAGACTCTGGCATGCGAGATGGTCCCCGTGATGTACGTCGAGGCACTTCTGGTGCGCGTCTTCGATTTGTTTGGAAAGTTGCGACCATTGTTGCGCGAGCTTGTCACATTGTGCATGCGAAGCCGGCGCGACCGGATCGGCTGGCCATTCGATGACGCCGGTTCTTGGATCATAGCTTTGCCCGGCTGCGATGCTCACGCACGCGCAGAAGAGTAGGGACAGCATGGCCAGCTGGTTTCTCATGAGTGCTGCTTCCCCTATTTCGACTGCATCTGTATGCAGCCGTAGGTATGTTTTTGGTTCTCGGACTCGAGGACGGCTCGCCAGAAAATTCTGGGAGGATTCGAATCAACAGCACCCGATCCGCTGATTGGTCCCCAATAGCCGTTCCCCTGACCGCCGCGAGTCTGACCAGGTTCCAGCGTGTCTCCTCCGGCTTGGGACCAATCGGGTTGTCCTCCGCGTGAGAATACCCACATGACGTCAAGATATTGGTTGGAATGATTCGTCAGAGATCCGGAAACGTAACCGTTGGAGTCAACCTTTGCTGTTCCGCTCACCGAATTGGACATATCGGTACATTGGGCTGACCCGGTCTCGCCTGAGGTGGCAGAGCCAGCGCCCGAGGATGTGGCACCGCCCGATGTGGAGCCTGAGCCCGAATTCGACGTGCTGGCTTGCTGTGCGGCTTGCTGCGCCTGCTGCGCGGCGAGACGCGTTTGCGCCGCTTGCTGTTGCTTGGTGGCGTTGGCGTCGCCGATGGCCATGATGGCAGCACTCTGCTGGTTGGCTGTCTGCTGGATCAGATTGTCCTGTCCCCCCATCTGCTTCAGAGCATTGAGAAGAGACGTGCTAAAGGAGTCGCTGCCGGTTCCGTCGGAACTGCTGGCGAGCACCAATCCTTCGAGGGCCTGCAATTGACCCATACTCATGAGAGGGACGGAAGCCGGGCGCATACCGGTCGGAAACGAAGTTCCCCCAGCCAAGGACGCGGAAAAATTCGCGGGCAATCCGCTGAATGAGGGGGTCGCGAGCTTGATGAGATCCCCGCCGACTTGCTGCGCCGCTATAGTGGCCTGTAGCGAGACCAGTTGCGCCTGTTGTGCGCTCGCAAACAGGCTCGGGTTATTGGCAGCTCCCTGCGCCACGCCGAGTAGAGCCCCGGTGGCCAGAGCGGCCCATGGGCTAGGGCTCTTGTAGAGATCCGGGCGCTTTTCTTTCAAAGTGCTGGCGTAGAAATCCTGCGGGGGCGCAGGATTTAGATTAAATTCCCTGGCATCGATGGCAACGTCGAAATCGAGCTTGTCAATAGTATCGATCGTGTCAAAAGGATATTGTCCGCCCTGGAAGTTATACTCGCGAAACGGCAGAATCGAGCCTCCTACGTTCTTGAAGTCCGAGTAGGAGATAGGCGAGTCATCTTTTCCACTTTGGACTCCCAACAATAGGTAGGTTTCTTTGTCGAAGAAAAAGCGCGCAGCGTCATCGGTTGAATCGTTCGGATTATACTTCTCGAAAATGACATAGGCGGGACGCTTATAAATCGTACCTGTACCAAAGGCGCTGGTCTGAAGCACGGCGTTAAGGTTCAAGGCCTGGCCCATACCGAGCAAGCAAGAGTTGATGAAATTTTGGCGGACACTAGCGGGGTTCGAATCACCGTTCTGTTGGGAAACTCCGCGTTTCTTATCAAAAGTGAAGGAGACCTGGTGTTCCTTATTCTGGAGCACCAGCGAGCCAACCGTTTCGTTGCGAAGGGTCCCACTGTCGTTCAACGCGCAGTAGCTCACATCTGTGTTCGAGCCGCTCGTGGAATGTTTGGTTTGCACGCGCACAGTCTTGTGCGCCAGAAGAGAGCTAATATTTGTGACGTCCTGCCAATTAAGATAAACGTCGCGAGCGTTGACAGGTTCCTTGAAGCGGCGGAGACGATCATGTTGCACAACGGTGGCGAAAATCGCGGTGGCAACCTGATCCCATTGCCCGGAACTCTGCGCGATTGCGGCCCATTGCATCTGCAGAGCACCACGAAGAGCATTGCGGTCCTGCTGGGCGCCACGGTCCAGACCGAATGGCGCGGTGCTGGGGGCTTTGAGCTTCTCGAGCTGTTGCTCGATGCTCGCGGGCTGCAGGGCGATTTCGTTTTGCGTGATCGTGTCGGTCAAAACGGGCTTGATCCACTTGGACTGCGGATATTGGGGGAAAGGCGTCAAGACGAGCGTAAAGATGTCGCCGTCGAGAGCGGGCGGCTGGTCCCACTGCAACCCTGTGAATTTTCGCAGGCGAACGTTGTTGCCCCAATGAAAGAGGACATATTGCGGCAGGACAGCACCGCCAAAATCGCGGTAGCCGAAGACGTTTCTGGTCCACGCGGCTTTGCTTTGCTGGCTTCCCAGGTAAAAGAACGACTTGGTATCGAAGTAGTCTTCGCTGTCACCGGAGTTTTGGGCCAGGGCAAAGGCCGGGGCACCCATAAACGTCTTGACGCCCGCGAACTTGAACTGATCGGGAGCTTGCACAGAAGAGGGTAAGTTGAGGCAATACGCCAAATAGGTTGTGGAATTATTGTATTTATCGGCTGCCTGGACGGGCTTGAGGTCTTCACCATTTTCCCGTGGACGATAGTATTGGAAGCGCCCATGCGTGGCGGCGGTGATCTGAAAATCGTTGGGCTCTTCCTGTCGTATGTTCTTGAGGTCAGTGGCGCAATCGATCGGGTGCGGATTCTCTTCTCCAGCGATGGTCATGGTTTCATGTGTCAACATGTAGGAATGATGCTGCGCCAAGCGATCGAAGCCGGTGGCGGCCTTCCAACGATTCACCACGTCGGAGACGGTCTTCACGTCCCCGTCCGCCGCTTCGGACTGAGGATGCCCCTGCAGGCGATCGAGCTCTGCGGCGAGCGAAAGCATCAACACAGTAGGATTGGCTGGATCCTGGCCCTGCAGCGTCTCGAACTCCGGTTCGTCGGTATGGTTGGGAGCGAGCCACACGACCTCTTCGAGAGCTCTGATCCGCTGCGGGCTCTGCGGGTATTTCGCAATCTGTTGCCGCAAGTAAAAAACGCGGTCCTCCGCGTCTAATTTCCGCAAGTATGCGGCAAAGGCGTCGCCACTATCCAATTGCGGCGCACCCTTGAAGGGATCAGGCAGGAGGCCTTTTTCAACGGCCAATCGAAGTGTGGCCCGCGCTTCGGCGCTGTGCGCGGACTTTGCCGCCTGCAAATACTGCTGGCCCAGAGCGGGATTGGTCTCGAAGAGCCCCGGATACTTCGAGCCAAGCCCAAGGTAGCTGGCCCCGACAAGATTCTGTGCCTCAACGCATCCATCGGCGGCGGACTTCAGAATCAGCTTTTTGCCTTCAGTAAGTTCCTGTGGACCGTTTTGGCTCACTAGCAATATCTCTCCGAGATGGAACTCCGCCGGCGCAGCGCCGCTTGCAGCGGCCTTTTCGTACCACTTGCGCTTTTCCGCCGCGTCCGTGCTGGGGAGCTCGGCCAGCGCAACCATCGCGAAGATGTAATCTTTCTCGGCCGCAGGCGACCACCATTGCTTTGCAGCAGCTTCATCTCCTTTATGTAGTGAGTATGCGCCCATCATGTACATCGAGTCGGGCGCTCCGTCTGCTGCGGCTTTATTCTGCGCCGCGAGATCCTGCATAGAGAGATTCTGCGCGCTAGCGTCCAGAAACCGGCGCTTTGCGGGGAAAGTGTCTTCCGCAAATGCAAGTTTCTTTGCCACCGATGGTTTTGCCGCTGTGCTTTTGAAAGTGCCCGCTGCACCCGTTGTCGGAACCTTTTGCGCCGGAGCTGGTGTTTGCGCGTGTCCGGCTTCTGCGCCAAACGTTAGAGATATGGCCAATCCTAGTTTCACCACTGGGCGGTAGTTCATTCTGCCTCCTGAAGCAAACTGAGTTCCCGCAGACGTGCGTGTGAACGGACCACTTCCGTAATCCCATCACAGATTTTGTTTCTTACTACTGATTGCTTCGTTCTGCTTCGGCTTCCTGAAGACCTGCGAAAACCGCTGGAACACGCAGGGCCTGAAACTTTCAACGGCTTGAAAACCCGTCCAGTGTGGATTTTTCTGGAGCTTGGCAACAATGGTACGAAGGTTTATTGGTGGCGAATGTGCCAACACAGATTCGCGCTGCGAAAAGCGTATTTGTCTAAACATTTAGATTTGTAGCCCAGGGAGAAGCCCGATTAAGGGAAGAAGTTGCTCAGCTATCCGACGCCGATTCAACCCTTTGGATTATTTTGCTTCACTGACTTTGGTGATTCGGGACCAGGAGGTCGGTTTTATTCTTTTTGTCTGTTGAAGTGGATTGTTGGCCGCGAACGGGAGTCATTCATGGCACAAATCTAAGCGGAAATGCGTCGGGAATTTGGTGCACGATTTGGTGCACACCTAGGTCAAAAACCGTAGTAAAGGGTAGTAATGGACCGAGGAGCCTAAGTTGCTCAGATATAATGCGATAGCACAAAATAGCGGTCAGTAGTATCAGTAGTAGAGGTTCCGTTTTGAAGTGTCAAGGTAGCGCTCTAACCAACTGAGCTACGAGCCTACAACCATATCACGCCTCAGCCTGCTGGAGAATTTCGTCCACCGCCTGTAACTCCTGCTCGGATTGCGGCTGCCACGCTGCTCCCAATCGCGCCAGCCCGCTCTGCATCTCGGGCAAACTCCGCCCAGCAAAGGCCTGCCGCAGCGCCGCCCATTCTTCTTTCACGTTCCGAATCTGGTCGCCAGTCGCGTCGGAAACCATCGCGGCAAATGCCCGCGCGGGGGAGCCATACTCGACGCCAAAGTCTTCATGCAAATACGCCGGCAGAAATTCCATCAGTGCCGGATAATCCTCCGGGTCAAAATGATTCGACTTCTTCGCGTCCGCTGTCATTCGCGAGCCTCCGGGTAGGTGGTCAACACGTAGAAACTCTCCGGCCCATCCGCGCGCAACACAATCATTGCGCTCGAACAATCCGCTGTGCGCGAATCGCCGCGCCGCAGGCTGCGGCCGATCACGAGCCCGGCATTATAGTGCAACGCCAGATTGGGGCGTGGATATCCACGTCGAATCCAGCTGTCCACGCGGCTACGTTCCGCTTCGAGACACTGCCCAACCACAGCTTCCGCCGTTGCGCGATCGGTCCATGTGGAAGCAGCCGAAATATTCCTTTCGCGCGCCAGCCTCTTTCGCAACTCATCGTCGGTGCGCCCCACGTGCCGCGCCAGTGTATGCCCGCCGCGCTGTTCATCGCGCCCCAGATCGTAGCCAGCATCCCCATTACGAAGCTCTATCCCGACCTTGGGCGGCTCTCCACGTTGCCCGCTTTCTGTCGAAGGCCCTGATCTACACCCGGAAACGGCAAACACTCCCGCCAGGAAACAAAACACGGAGAGAACGCAGGCCCTCCTCTTGCTTTTCTTCACGTTCGCTTCACCATCTCCTACCGCACAGAGGGATTCCCTCGCCGACAGCTTCGAAAGTATACGAAAACCGCCCACTTCCCGCACACCCTGCCTTCGGTTGTGAGCCCGCCGAACCCGATGCTATTCTCGGTTCATGGCGAAGCTCTCCGACACAGCTCCCGAACTCGCCTCTTCTTCGCCCCTGGCGCAACCCGGGCGCCAGTTCGAGGCCCTGCTCGAGGTCAGCGAAACGATCGCCCAGCAGCGCGACCTCAAGCTCCTCTTCCACGAACTTTCCAATCGCCTTCGCAGTGTCCTGCACTTCGATTTTCTTGGCCTGATTCTTCACGATCCTGCCCGTGGCGTGATGCGTCTCCACATTCTGGAAACCCGCGATCCGCTCCCGCAGGAAGGTCCCGAAGAGATGCCCGTCGCCAACTCTCCTTCCGGCTGGGTTTTCGAAAATCAGGAACTCTTCCTCACTCAGGACACTTCCAAAGACGCGCGCTATCCCCATTTCATGAAAAAGCTGCAAGCCGTCGGTGTTTATTCCACCGCTATTCTTCCGCTAACCACCGCTCATCACCGGCTGGGCACCATGGTGTTTGGACGCTTCGTTCCGCAAGGCATCAGCGAAGCCGAAATCCAGTTCATGCGGCGTGTGGCCGCGCAGGTCGCCGTGGCCGTGGATAACGCCCTGAACTTCGAAGCGGCGGAAGCCTATCAGAAACAGTTGGCACGCGAACGCGACCGTCTGCAGGTTCTCCTCGAAATTAACAATCTCCTCGTCAGCACGCGCGACCCCGCCACAGTGTTCAAAGGCATCGTCTCCTCGATCAAGCCAGTTCTGCAGCACGACTACACCAGCCTGGCGCTGCTCGACGCCGCCTCCGGTCTGCTGAAAATTCACTACCTGGATCTGCCCGGAAATTCCTCGATCACCAAACCCGAAATCACTGTGCCTCTCGAAGGCTCGCCCGCCGGGCAATGTTTCTCCACCAGCCAGGTGCTCATCACGCGCGGCAAGGACCTCGATAAATTTCAGAAGGACGTTTTGCGTTTCTTGCGCGAACAGTCGGTCCAAGCCATCTGTTGCGTGCCATTGACCACCCACGGCCGAACCTTCGGCACCATCAATCTCGCCAGCCGCAACCCCGATGCGTTCACGCCCGCCGATGTCGAACTCCTGCAGCAGGTCGGAGTGCAAGTCGCCATCGCTCTTGAAAACGCCCTGGCCTTCAAGGAAATCGACGCGCTCAAAGACAAGCTCGCGGTCGAAAAACTCTACCTTGAAGAGGAAATTCGTTCCGAATTTAATTTTGAAGAGATTATCGGAGACAGCCCGGTGCTGCGCCGTACCCTGGCGCAAGTGGAACTGGCAGCCCCGGCTGGAACGACGGTACTCATCCAGGGCGAAACCGGCACTGGCAAGGAGATCATCGCACGCGCGATTCACAACCTCAGTCCACGCCGGGAACGCACTTTCGTCAAAGTAAATTGTGCCGCGATCCCCGCGGGCCTCCTCGAATCCGAACTCTTCGGTCACGAACGCGGCGCCTTCACCGGCGCGGTCACCCAGAAAATCGGCCGGTTCGAATTTGCCGACCGCGGGACGCTCTTCCTCGACGAAATCGCCGACCTGCCTCTGGAGTTACAACCCAAACTGCTGCGCGTCTTGCAGGAGCAGGAATTCGAGCGCCTCGGTGGCAACCGCACCCTGCGCGTGGACGTGCGTGTAGTCGCCGCAACCAACGGAGACCTTGCCCAACTCGTCGCCGAGCGCAAATTCCGCAGCGACCTCTATTACCGCCTCAATGTCTTCCCTATTCTTGTTCCGCCGCTTCGCGAGCGCCGCGAAGACGTGCCCCTCCTGGTGCGCTATTTCGTCCAGACCTTCAGCCGACGCCAGAACAAAACTGTCGAGTACATCCCCGCCGATGTAATGGATGCACTCGTCAACTATTCCTGGCCGGGCAACATTCGCGAACTCGAGAACTTAATCGAACGAGCCGTCCTACTCTCCGCCGGCAAAGAGTTGCGCGTCCCGATTGGCGAATTAAAAGCAGCCTCGGCCGCCTTCTCCGCGGCTACTGGGGCGTCGGAATCATCCAGCAATTCGATGGCAATTACCACAGCTCCCATCGCCCCTTCGTCTCCGATTGCCACGCTCGAAGATGCCGACCGGCAGCACATTCTTCGCGCCCTGCGTCAAACCAATTGGCGCATCGCGGGCCCTCGGGGCGCCGCATCCTTATTAGGTATGAAGCGCACCACCCTGCAAGCCCGCATCCGCAAGCTGGGCATCAAGCGCCCGGTCTGACGCGAAACGTCCACTTGGATTAACCGGGGGACTGTGCTTTCCTGAAAAAGGTAGATGATGAAGCTACATCCAACTCGGAATCACCGCCTCTCGGCGGCACTCATAGGCCTCCTCGCGACGCTCGTCTTGTTACCGTTCGCAAGCTCCTCGTTCGCCCAGCTACCCATCATTCGTTTTGTTCGTGACCCCGATCCCGCCCCGAAGTTCAAGCTAAAAGATCTCGCCGGCAAGGATGTGACTCTCGAAGCGGCCCGTGGCAGAGTCGTCCTTCTGAATTTCTGGGCCACATGGTGCGGCCCGTGCCGTGAGGAAATTCCGGAACTAGTGGCGTTGCAGAACCGCTACAAGGACCGCCTGCAGATCATCGGCCTCGTGGTGGACGACGACGATGAAAAAGAAATCCACAAAGTGATCGACTCGGAGGGCATCAATTACCCGGTCGCGCTCGCCGATTCTGAAACCCGCTTTGCCTATGGTGGCATAGCCGCGCTGCCCACCGTTTTTGTCATCAACACGGAAGGCCGCGTCGTTCAAAAACACGTTGGCCTCTTCGATCCAGCTCTTTATGAAACCGAAGTGCGCGCGTTACTCGGACTTCCCGTCGCCGCCAGGGTCGAAACCTTCCAGGACGAAGGCGACATCTTCCTGAAGCACGCCGACCGCGCCAAAATTCTCCCCGGCGTGGATGTGTCCAAGCTTTCTCCTGAACAGCGCGATGCTGCCCTCCACAAATTCAACGCCGAGTCTTGCACCTGCGGCTGCAAATTCACCCTGGCCCAGTGCCGCATCTATGACGCCGCCTGCCAGATCAGCCAGAAGCGCACCGCTCAAATTATCAAGGAACTCTCCACGCAGGAATCCAAGCGACCACCAAGAGACACTGAACAAGCGCCCACACCCCGAAGCTTGCCCAATCCCACCGAATCCCCAAAGCCGTAACAAGGTTCACGGATTCTCTTCTCCGCGTCCTCTGTGCTCTGCCTCTGCGAACTCTGCGTTGAGTCCCCTCTTCTCCCCAATTTTCTTAATTTATTTGTGCAACAATTCCGTGGCCGCCCCAGTCATGGCCTTCACTCCAGTCCGAATCGCCGGCTCGGGCAAAGGCGCAAACTCGCTCGAGTGCGGCCCCGGCACTCGCGTCCCCTTTTCCTGCGCCTCTTTCCACTTAACAGGATCCGTTGCTCCCAGCCAGAACATCGTAATCGGCGGCTTCGGGTCTTCCAGCGCGTACAAACTGAAATCCTCACTGGCCATGATCGGTTGCCCCGGCCAGACATTCTCCTTGCCCACTGATTTTTCCAGCGCAACTGCCACGCGCTGCGTCAGGGCCGGATCGTTGATCGTCGCCGGCACATTGTCTGTCGCGATTTGAATGATCGGCGCTCGCTCCGCCGGAATTCCCGCCGCCTCCGTAATCCCATTCGTGATCCGCTTGATCGCCGCCAGCACTTTCTCGCGCTGCGCCGGCGTCATCGTCCGCACCGTTAATTGCAGGTGCGCCTCGTCCGGGATTATGTTGTGCTTCGTCCCCGCGTGGAACGATCCCACCGTAACCACGGTCGGCACCTGAGGATCCGACTCGCGACTAACAATCGTCTGCAAAGCAACCACCAGTTCGGATGCAATAACAATCGGGTCTTTCGTCACATACGGAGCCGCTCCGTGCCCTCCGTACCCGCGAACGGTAATGTCCACGGAATCCGCTCCCGCCAGCATCGGCCCCGCGTGCCAGGCCACCGTCCCCGCCGGCAAGAACGAAGTATCGTGCAGCGCAATCACGTAGTCCGGCTTTGGAAATTTCGTATATAAACCCGCGTGAAGCATGGCCGACGCGCCCTGGACGGTCTCTTCCGCCGGCTGCCCGATCATAACCAGCGTCCCGCTCCACTTCTCTTTAGTTTCCGCCATCATCTTCGCGGTGCCCAGGAACACGGTCATGTGCAGGTCATGCCCGCACGCGTGCATCACGCCGACTTCGCCGTTCGGCCGCTTCTCCCGTACCTTGCTCGCATACGGCAACGCCGTATTTTCCGTAACCGGCAGCGCATCCATGTCCGTGCGCACGTAAACCGTCGGCCCAGCGCCATTGCGCAAAACTGCCACCACTCCATATGCCGCCAGCCCGGAATCATATTTTCCGAAATGGGCGGTCACTTCATAGCCCATCTTCCTCAGTTGCGCGGCAACCAGCGCGGAAGTCTCTTTTTCTTCCGTCGAAAGCTCCGGGTGTTCGTGCAGATGTTTGTAGGTTCCCACCCAGTCGTTGATGTTCTTGTCGATCCTTTGGTCCAGATCTTCCTGTGCCGCCGCAAATGTTGCCATCGCCAGCAGGATCGATGCAATCCCGATCCAACCCGTCATGCGAGTTTTCATTGCAGTCTCCCGATGTGCGGGCATTCTATCAAATGGCGGCATGCATTCCGGCCGGAATCCGCCAGCGCTGCTTTTTCCTTGCCCTTGCATGGTCGCCGAATTACACTCGCCGCTTGTTGCAAATCTTTTGACCAGGAGTTTTCCATGAACCGTCGTGTGTGGATTCTATTCGTCGCTCTCGGCCTCTCGACTATTTTCACTGTGCGTGGCGCTTTTTCTCAGGGTGAAGCCCAATCCAAGCGGCGCGCTATCAACCTCCCCGATAAACCGGTCCAGGTGCCCTTCAGCAACGCCATCCTCGCCGGCGACACTCTGTATCTCGCCGGAAGCATCGGTCTCGACCCCAAAACCGGAAAAGCTCCCGAAAAAATCGAAGACGAAATCAAGAATCTGTTCGACAACAACAAAGCCACCCTCAGCGCCGCGGGCATGAGCATGGACGACCTCGTTTTCGTCCAGGTCTTCTGCACCGATCTCGCGCTCTACGACAAGTTCAACGCAGCGTACCGTACGCAGTTCTCCAAGGATTTTCCCGCACGGGCTTTCATCGGTGCCGGCTCCATACTGCGCGGAGGCCACTTCGAGATGCAGGCGATCGCAGTCCGGCACTAGCGTTGGCTGGAAGAAATTGCTCACACCCCCAGCAACCTAAGTTGATAGAAAAGCCCCTCGAGGGCCAGCCATTGCCGACGAATGACCGTATATGGTCCAATATTTATTGTCCATATATGGGCATATGCCCTTTTGGAGGCATTCTACGCTTTGCCTCACGAACGAGAATTTATTTAACACACACAAATATAAGCACTTAATTGTAAACAGAATCATACGTTGATTGGCATTCTCCTTGCACGCTTCCCTTCAACGAGACCAATACCACATGTTAAGAATTACTACCGAGAACAAGCGGGGAAAACTCTTCCTCAGCGTCGAAGGTTCCCTCTCCGGACCCCGAGTGGCCACCCTGGAGCAGTGCTGGCGCGAACTTTCCGCCGCAACTCCGCGCCCAAAGTTTTGCATCAATCTCTGCGGCGTCAGCTTCATCGACAACGCCGGCAAAGTTTTGCTCAAAGAGATGTACCGTCTCGGCGCGGAACTCCTTGCCGAAGGCTGCCTCAATCAAGCCGTGGTCACCGAAATTATTGGCCCGGGCCGCAAAACGGACTCTCGTGGGCCGAAGGATCCCAAAGACAAAGATCCGTCCAAAGGTTCGCCGTTCATCTTCTATGTCATCTTTTTCAGCCTTCTTTTGGTTCCTACGTTTACGCGTGCGCAAACTAAAAATCCCGCGCTGACGCCGAACGCGCCAACGGACACGCTCAAACTGACCCTGGAGCAATCCGTAGCTCTGGCCATCAAACAGAATCCGACCCAGCAGATCGCGGTGCTCAACGCCGCGGAAAGCATTGAGAACAAGAACATCACCCGTGCCGACCTCTTGCCGCAGGCGGATTTGAGCGTCGCCGATTCCGCAAACCGCGTGAACGTTCGTGCGCAGTTTGGTGGGCTTCCCCTGTTCCCCGGCATTCCCGGCCACATCGGTCCTTATCAGCTTTTTTCCGCAGGCCCGACGTTCGGCAGCAGCATTTTCGATTTCTCTCTGTGGAAGCGGTTTCAGGCCGCCCGCAGCAACGTGAACGCCAGCAAGGCCGACAGCCTTTCCACGCGCGAACAGGTGATTCTCCTCGTCGTTTCGCAATACATCGGCACCCTGCGCGCCGTCGCGAATGTCGAAGCATCCCGCTCCCGCGTTGAACTTGCCCAGGCGCTTTATGATCAAGCCGCCGACCTGCAAAAAGAAGGAGTCGGCACAGGAATTGACACACTACGCGCCAACGTCGAACTCCAAAACGAAAAGCAGCGCCTCATCGAAGCGGAAAATGACCGTGACGCCTCTCTTTTCGGCCTCAGCAAACTGCTGAATCTCGATCCCCGCCAGAAAATCGAACTCGCCGATTCGCTCAGCTTCTTCGATACCCCGCAACCCGATGTGAATGCCAGCATCGAAGATGCCCTTTCCTCGCGCCAGGAATGGAAAGCGATTGAAGCCCAGGAAAAATCCGCGAAGCTCGGGAAGCAGGCTTCACAGTATCAGCGCTTGCCTTCTCTGCGGTTTGACGGCAACTGGGCGTACCTTGGCACTTCTTCGAGCAACGGCATTCCGACGTATCAATATCAGGCTTCCGTCAACATGCCGCTCTTCACCGGCGGCCGCATCCGCGCGGAAATTGTGAAGTCAGATCTCGAATTACGAAAGATTGACCAGCAGAAAGCCGATCTGCGCAACCAGATCGCTCTAGACGTAAAGACCGCGCTGCTGAATCTGCAATCCGCCCGCAGCGAAGTGCAGGTCGCCAACCTCGGCGTCCAGCTGGCCAAGGAAGAAGTCGATCAGGCCCGCGACCGCTTCAAGGCCGGCGTCGCCAACAACATTGAAGTCATCTCCGCCCAGGATTCTCTTTCCCGCGCCAACGATAACCAGATCGCGGCGCTCTACCGTTTCAACCAGGCCCGTGCCGACTTCGCGCGCGCCGTTGGCCAGATGGAAAAAACCTACGCGAAGTGAGGACTCATGAGTGTTGAGATCGATGTAGGACTGGAAAATGCGGCCAATGTAAAGGTACCTCACCTGGAGACCCAGAAGCTCGATCTTGGGCCCGACTCCCTGGTGAGTTCCAAACTCCGCCTCCGCTTGATCGTGGGTGGCGTCGCCCTGCTGGCTGTCTTGCTCGGCTTGTACCTTTACTTCCACAACCGCGAAACCACCGATGATGCCCAGGTGGACGGCCACATCACGCCGATCGCCGCGAAAATTTACGGCCGCGTCGCGAAAGTGCAAGTGAACGACAATCAGGCGGTGAAGGCTGGCCAGGTGCTGGTCCAACTGGATCTCGCCGACTATCAGGCCGCACTTGATCAGGCGAAAGCCGCGCTAGCCCTTGCTGAAGGCGAAGCGCGTTCCGCCGGCGTTGATGTTCCGCGCACCAGTGAAGACACCGCAAGCGGCACTTCCAGCGCGAACGCGCAACTGGCCGGCGCACAAGCCGACCTGATGCGTGCCGAAGCGACCTACGAACAATCGCAAACTGCGGATCTCGCATATGCCCAGGCCAACATCGAAAAGAGTCGCGCCAACGCCCAATTAGCGCAAGCCGACCTCGCCCGCTATCTCCCGCTGATGGAAAAGGGAGAAATTTCCAAGCAGCAGTACGACGCCGCGAAAGCCAACGCCGACGCCACGGCCAGCGCATTGAACGCCGATCAGCAAAAGCTCGTGCAAGCCCAACGCAACGTCGAAATCAGCCACGCGCAACTTGAAGCCTCCAAAGCACGTGTCCTCCAAGCCCAAGCCGGAGTAGCCAGCGCGCACGCCGACATAAAACGCGTGGCCATGCGCTCGGCGGATGCGCAAGCCAAACTCGCGAAAGTCGATCAGGCCCGGGCACAAGTCGAAGCAGCACAGTTGAACCTTGGCTATTGCAACGTCGTTGCACCAATCGACGGCGTAGTCACGCACAAACAAGTCGAGGACGGTCAAATCGTCCAACAGGGCCAGGGATTGATGGTGATCGTTCCCTTGCAAGACGTCTGGGTCACCGCCAACTTTAAAGAAACCCAACTGCGCAAAATGCGCGCTGGCCAAAAGGCTGACGTCGAAGTCGATACCTACGGCCAATCTTTCTCCGGCCATGTGGATTCTATCGCCGGAGCGACTGGCGCGGTCGTCAGCCTGCTGCCACCCGAAAACGCCACCGGGAATTTCGTCAAAGTCGTCCAGCGCATCCCGGTAAAAATTGTTCTCGATCCCATTCCTGCCAACGTAGCGGTGCTGCGCCCGGGCATGAATGTGGATGTCACGGTGATTACGAAGTAGCGCGACTTTTTTTGAGCGAACGTTATGGAAAGATTCATCTCCAGACTGCGAATGCCGGACGGCTCGATCAACCCCTGGGTGATCGCCGTGACGGTAACGCTCGCGACGTTCATGGAAGTGCTCGACACTTCCATCGCCAACGTCGCTCTGCCGCACATCGCCGGAAATCTTTCCGCCAGTGCGGATGAATCCACCTGGGTCCTCACTTCTTATCTCGTTTCGAACGCGGTGATTCTGCCGCTCTCCGGCTGGCTTTCGTCGCTCCTTGGCCGCAAGCGTTTCTATATGAGCTGCGTTGCCATCTTCACTCTCAGTTCGTTCTTGTGCGGTTTTGCAGCCAGCCTCGGCATGCTGGTGTTTTTCCGCATTCTTCAGGGAGTCGGCGGCGGCGGCTTGCAGCCCAGCGAACAAGCAATCCTGAACGACACCTTCCCGCTTTCCCAGCGCGGCATGGCGTTCGCGGTTTACGGCATCGCCGTCGTCGTCGCACCAACCCTCGGCCCGTGGCTCGGCGGCTGGATCACTGACAACTTCTCCTGGCGCTGGATTTTCTATATCAACGTTCCCGTCGGCATCCTCTCGCTCGGTCTCACGTATTTCCTTGTCTCTGATCCGCCCTACATGAAGCGCATCAAAATCAGCGATGGCTTCCGCATCGACTACATTGGTCTGGGCCTCATCAGCCTCGGCCTCGGCAGCCTGCAAATCATCCTCGACAAGGGTCAGCGCGAAGAT
>Ga0210402_10003309_pt1 | contig 15180 bp, 12 predicted proteins | sample IncBWC7MmetaG_FD_161055 | JGI IMG/M metagenome (GOLD analysis project Ga0210402, IMG submission 161055) | Forest soil microbial communities from Barre Woods Harvard Forest LTER site, Petersham, Massachusetts, United States - Inc-BW-C-7-M | ecosystem: Environmental > Terrestrial > Soil >...
AACTTCCGTCTCGTTTTCTTCATCATCTGCTCCATCTACCATGACGGAACAGCCGGCGCCTCCACTTAAGCCCGTGGTCCCAAAACCGGGGACCACTTCAGGCCGCGGGTGGCGCCTCTGGTGCGTCGGCATCTAATGCAGATCTGCCGACCGCGAGGAGGAACACCGGGCGCAACACCGGGCCGGCAACGGCCGCCAGCTTGGCGAAGCGCAAAGCCACCGCCGCGCCGGTGCTGATCGCCGACTCGCCGACCGAGCCCGCCGAAGGCGTCCCCAAAGGAGCCCCCTTCAGCGCCACCACCGAGTCCGTCGCCGCCGAGTAACAGCCCGGCGCGCGGACCTTGCGACACTCGCAAGATCCGGCACAGGTGTTCTAGCTGGCAGGCGGGAACACCTTTCATTACCCGAGGATCTTCGCGAATAGCAAGCAGTTCGTGCGCCATCAAATCCATGATGGAGCGCACCAATGACTACCCACATCTCAACACCGATTCACATCGCCACCGTCAACGGCAAGCCGCTGCGGTTCTTCCGGTCGCCGATGGAAGGCCCAGACTTCCCATGGTTCGCGTTCAACAACTTGATGCTCTGCTTCGCCGTCACGGCCGAGGTCAAGAACGTAGTCATGAGCAAGTTCGTCGCCAGCGAATGGCGCGGACATAGTCGCCTCGTGGTGGATGACGCCGGCGAAGAGATCATCATTTGCCCGCATTTTATGGCCCGAGGTCTTCTCGGCGCAATGGAGCAGAACGATTTCGTCCGCAAAGGTGCCCTCGAAACCTACCTGCAGGCATGGACCGACGCACTCAAGCAGTTGACAGCCGACTTGCCGATCGGCTCGCCAGAATGGCTCGCCTGGATGAAGCAGGCTGTCAGCCGCGGGGGGGACGATAACACCAACCCCGTTCTCAACCCGACCCTGGCGTTCCTCGAAGCAGCCGAAAAATACGGCAAGGTCGTCCACAAGGATGGTGAGCGGTTTCTGCAAATTGCCATGCCGGACGATGGCGCGGACGCGGCACCTCCCACGCCGCGGCCGGTGTCGACCATGCTCATACCGGTCGAGCAATATGCCGAGACGTTTCCGTGGATCGCCTGCAAAGTATACATCCAGAACCGCAATCGCATTGATCAAATTGCCAAGACGATGAAGACGTGTTTGCGCGTTGACGAGGCCGCGGGCGGCTGCTTCGTAGTCAAATTCTTCATCCAAATCGATGAATGCATCGCCCGCCAATGCAACCATCACCAACGATATCTCGGCGCGAACAATGCCGGACAGACCATCGAAAAACGCTGCGAACTGACCCAAGATCGGGGCGTCTGGCATCACATAGCTCCGCCGCAGGCGAGCGACGAGATCACGACACGCATGTTAACGCTATATATAAACAGATATATCGTGAAGTCCAGCGGCAGGTCGTGTCTCAGTTTGATTGTGCGGCTTCATTTCCGCGACTTCGACCAAGGCTGCTGTCTGTTTGACGAAAGTCATGCCTTTAAGGTCAGAAGGCGTGAACTTGGTGGTTCTTAAAATCCTCACGATGGACAACCGGTACCATCAACGTGGTCACCGGGCAGCCGGCCGAGATCGGAGACACGCTGACCACCCATCCGGATGTGGGCAAGATCGGGTTTGCCGGCAGCATTCCATCCGCGCGCCACATCATGGCCAACGCGGCGCAGACGATCAAAGGCGTGACCCTCGAATTGGGCGGAAATGATCCCGCGATCATTCTTGACGACGCCGAATTCAGCTCCGCGACCATGAAGTCGATGCTGGACGCAACTTTCCAGATGACCGGCCAAGTGTGCATGGCCATCAAGCGCATCTATGTCCCGACGAAACGGCGAGATGAGTTCTTGCAATCGTTCCGCAAGGCTGCCGAGTCCGTCGTGGTCGGCGACGGCTTGGAGACGGCCGTGACCATCGGGCCGCTACACACGCAAAGGGCACAATTGCGGGCGGTTGGTTTGCTTGAGGATGCCGTCCGTCGCGGAGCCGAGGTGACAGACCTTGGCAAGATCGACAACGACGCGACGTTCTCCGGCGGCTATTTCATGCGGCCGGCAATGGTAACCAATATACCTGACGATGCGCCGTTGATGACCGAAGAACAGTTTTGCCCGGCGATTCCGGTTGCGACTTACGACGATCTCGGCGAGGCGGTGGCGCGCGCCAACCGGTCCATCTACGGGCTGAGCGGATCGGTCTGGGGCGGTGACGTGAATCGAGCCTTGGACGTGGCGAGCAAAATCGAAGCCGGCCAAGTGTGGATCAATTCACACGGCGTGCACGCCATCAATCATCTGGCGCCCTATGGGGGCGTCAAGCAAAGCGGGATCGGCCGCAAGTCAGGCATCGAAGGTATCCGAGAGTACGTGCAGAGCCAGACCATCGCCACGCACGAGGCCTGACGGCGCGGCCATCCTCTCGACCTTCCCGGTTGAAACCGTGACCCCGCGGTGCCGCCCGAATGATGCCCACCGATCAAGGCGTGGGTTGTCAACCAGTCCGGGGCCGTAGCTCGTGGGCGCCGGCACCCCGGCCGCGCGCTCAATACCGGATTGTGCGGCGGCCGGTTCAGCCCGCCCACAAGCTGTAGCCTGCTCGCTAGGGCAGCGTCACCGGCGTAATCACCCAGGCCGCCCTGTGCCTCTCAAAAGCCGGCTGGCGTGGCGGGCGCCCGTGGCTCCAGCCCAGGGTCAAGGAACAGAAACGTATGATCTTATTGTGACCGCCCCATCGACATGGGCGAGCGAATGATTATCAAGTGGCATTCAGCCATTTTTCATCATCTATGAATGGAGAGTTTTCAGGCGGCGCATATCATCGGCAGCCTCCGCCAGTAGCCACTCTCGGAATATTGCGATTTTGGGAAGCGCAGAAGTCGCCTTCGGGCAGACGATCCAGTACGTATTGGACATTCTTAAGGAAATATCGATTGGCCTGACAAGACGACCGTTGATGAGATCCCAAGCCGCAAGCGCAGTGCGTGCGAGCGCAACGCCCTGGCCGTCGACGGCAGCATCTATCAGCATGCTCGCACGGTTCAGAACCGGACCGTTAGCAACCGGATCGGTGACGCCGGCGGCATCAAACCATCTCGACCAGGTCTTCCAGTCATCGAGACGCAGCAGCGGAAATTTCAACAAATCCGACGCTCTGGTTATGCGGTTACGTCCCGAAACAAGCTTGGGGCTGCAAACCGGAAAAAGCTGCTCGGAGCAAAGGCGCACGACGCCAAGCCCCGCCCAATTGCCATCGCCATGTCGAACCGCAAGGTCAACCTCCTCGCGCGCGAAGTCGACCTGATGCATCGTCGCGGACACTCGCAGATCGATGTCGGGATGGGCCTCGGCAAACCGACCGAGCCGATGCACGAGCCATTTAGCGGCAAAATCAGGTGATGTGCTGACCGTCAAAACCCCGGAGGTCTGGCGCTGCACAAGACGCTCCGTGCCCATCGCAATGCGATCCAGCGCATCGCGGATCACGGCAAGATATTCGCGACCAGCCTCGGTAATCACCAATCGCTGGCGCTCGCGAATAAAAAGCTTGATGCCGAGTGTAGCCTCTAACGCCTTGATCTGCTGGCTCACCGCTCCCTGCGTGACACACAGCTCTTGCGCCGCTCGCGTGGCGCTCTCGCTCCGCGCCGCAGCCTCGAAGGCCTTGAGGGCGTTCAACGGTGGCAAACGGCGAAGCATCGTTCAGCTTTCATGAGAAAAACTAAGGTAAGATAGAGACGGCCTGCTTTGCCGGCAAGGCATTTCAAATTCTACCAATCTGGTTCCGGCGCCACCGGCTCTCGAATTGCCTTGCTCCAATCATTTGCAGGGGCGAACCGAATTTCCGCAAGATTCCTGAGTTCATCAGAATATCTAATGCATGGCCGAGAAATGATGGTTCGCGGACAAGTTCGACAAGGCGATATATAGCCCAGCTTCGGTAGGTGAAGCGCCATCGGGTTCTTAACGCAGCCACCCGGTTCTTGAGGACGCTTCCGTCTCAAGTGCTGCTCCGGCCCCTTGTGGGGAGGAGCGCATATGAGCAACCAAAGCAGTACGATTTCCTTTCTGTCATTCTCTCCGACAGCTGCGATCAAGCCGGTTGTCGCCGCCCGGCCGGCCGCGGCGCGAACCAAATTGCTGCTCGAAGGCCCTATTTTGCCCACGCTACTGCGGCTCTCGGCGCCGAATATTCTCAACCTACTTGCGATCGCCGGCATGATCACGTTCGACGGACTCTTTCTCAGCCGTCTTGGCCCGGACGTGCTCGCGGGTGCGTCGCTCGCCTTCCCGTTCGTGATGCTGATCCAACACACGGCAGCAAGCGGTATGGGTGGCGGCGTTTCGTCGGCAATTGCCCGCGCGCTCGGTGCCGGCAAGCGCAATGTCGCCGACGCGCTTGCGCTCCATACTTTTGTCCTGGCCCTTGGCCTTGCGGCGGTATTCTCGACAGTGCTGCTGTTCGGCGCACCATTCGTCTTCCGATGGATGGGCGGACATGACGAAATGCTATCGGCCGCGCTCGCCTACGCGAATGTGGCGTTCAGCGGCGCAGTATCCATCTGCATGCTGAACCTGCTCGGCAGTGCCGTGCGAGGAACCGGCAATATGGGTCTGCCCGCCGGCGTCATTGTCGGCAGCGTGACCGCGCACGTTCTCATCTCGCCATTGCTGATTTTCGGGTGGGGACCGTTCCCAGCCCTTGGTCCGGCCGGCGCCGGCTGGGGTTTGATAGTGCCGTTCGGCGCCGGCAGCCTCGTGCTGCTGGCTTACCTACGTTCGCCCCGCTCCCTCGTCACTTTGACGTTTCGCGGCGTGTCCCTGCAGTGGAAGCTTTTCGCCGAAATCCTCAAAGTCGGCGTGCCGGGATTGATCAATGTGATCATCACCAACTTGTCCGTCGTGCTGCTGACGGGGATCGCCGGCCATTTGGGAAGAGAGGTGGCCATCGGCTACGCGATGGGTGCGCGCCTCGAATACATTCTTATCCCGCTGGCATTCGGTTTCGGCACGGCGATCGTTGCGATGGTCGGCACCAACTGCGGTGCCAAGCAATATCACCGGGCCCGCGCCACCGCGTGGACCGGAGCCGTGACCGTGGCGACTGCCTGCGCAACGATCGGATTTATCGTCGCGCTTTTTCCCGCTCTGTGGATGGGGCTTTTCAGCGACGACCAAGAGATCATTCGTCTTGGCACATTTTATCTTCGGATCGTCGGGCCAATCTACGGCCTCTACGGTCTTGGGATGGCGCTTTACTTCGCAACCCAAGGATTCGGAAGCGTCATATGGACCGTGACGGCCAACGCCGTCCGCCTGCTCGCAAGCACAGGATGCGCACTGGCCGCCACCTACTGGCTCGATCTCGGCGCGATCGGATTCTTTGTTGCCATCGCCGGCGGATTCTGCGCGTACGCAGCACTGACCGCTGCCGCAATGTGCAAGGTGAAGGAGCCCTCGGCGCCGCCAATAAAGTGAATGTTATGGATTACATCGGAAGGAGAACTAACACATGTATCGATTATACATATGCGGGCTGCTTGCGGGCAGCATTGGTCTTGTCAGCGTGGCGCAATCCGTTGCCAAGCAGATATGCAGACCTGCCTTGGCATTCAAGGAGGTCCGATTTTCAAAGATGCGGCCGCCAACGATGGAGCGAAAATGGACGGCAGTCTTGTCGGTCGATGCGTCTCGCTGCGCGACGACTTCGGGACGCTTCGGAATCGTTTTTTCTCGATTAAAGGAAAACGGACTCGATATCGATTTCCAGGAGCAGTTCGTGTGGACACCAGATTTGGTGGAAGTATCAGTAGATTTCTCGGCGGACGAAGCGGTGGAGGGATATTGGCTCAATGACGTCGCGCCATGCACTTGTCGCGATTGAGTGAACCCGTCCGACGAGTTCCCCATTTGCAGCCAAAGATCAGCCATGGGCTCGGCTGGATCATCCGACTTCCTCACAAAAATGGAATCTGTCACCAACCTGCCGCGATGAGCGTCGCGCCGGACAACAGAAGGAGAGCGAGCACAATCTTGCGAAACGCGATTTCATTGAGCTTCCCGTAAAGGATCCAGCCGAGGGCAGACCCGACCACGAGTGCCGGCAGGCCGATCAGGAAGAGGCGTATGGTATCGATCGTGATGGCCCCGATCCCGCCCAAGGCCAGGATGGTCATCAGAAACGTCGCGACCGCGGTCGGCTGAAAAACGGCTCGTTGTTCGTCCCGCGACCATCCGCGCAGACCGGTCCAAATTGTCGGAAGGATGCCGGCGAGGCCGGTCGCGCCGCCGAGCACGCCGTTGAGAAAGCCGACAGCAGTGTCCGGGCCGCGACCTGCGCCTTTCATCCCGGGCAGCTTGGGGCGTGCAAGGCTGTAAAGGCTGAACAAGACCAGCAGCACGCCGACGCCCATGCGTAGGTGCGCTGGCGAAGTCCATCGCAATGCCGCGATGCCAGCGGGAACTCCCATGGCGCTACCCAGAACGAAGGGGGCGAGCCGATACAAATCGAGGGAACGCCGCAGCTTCCAGACCGCGTAGCCTTGAACCAAGAGGCCATAAGCGAGGATGAGTATCGAGGTCTGCAGCGGCGTCAGCGCGTAAAGCCAAATGCTTGCGGCGACCATGCCAAAGGCAAATCCTGCCAGGCCAGTCACGAAGGCCGCCGCAACGGTGCCGCCGAGAAATATAGCCAGTTCGAATGATAGGATGTCGGACATGTTGTTTGTCCTCGTGTGAGAACTCTTGGCCTTTGCGGTACATGCGTGAGCAGCGGAGCGTCAGCGAAGCAGTATCGCTAGGGGACGATTCCCTTCATTTGGCTTCGTTTTTGTCTTGCGCCGCTCCCCATCGGCGACAACGGCATACGGTTGATCGCTTGGCGCACTGTCGCGCTCTTCGCCTGATTCCACGCGCCAGCGGCCTCAGCTGGGCAGAACGCATCTTTCAGTTGGAAGACCAGCGAACGTTACAGCGTACAGGTGGATTTTTAACGCAGTTTTACAGAGGTGCGGCCATTCCTTAGGCCGCAGAGGGAGCGAAGCTGCGACTCGCGCGTCAATTGAGAATTGTCCTACGTGGAGCTATTCTTCGCTGCGGCCCTGAAGATTTGATAAAAAAGAGAGGTCCATGACGCAGCGGGTTCGCCAGATTGGCATCGGTGTGGTCGCGACGTTGGCGATTTTCGCAGTCTGAGTCAGGCGCCGCTGTGGACGAGGAGCGCTTCGAGATTTCCAGCATCAAGGCAATCCGACCTACGTTCGTCGACGCAATCACCGCCCTTCAACAACGCGATGTCGCGCGGGCCAAAGCCGCGTTTGAGGCCTACGATTCGGGTTGGAACGGGATAGAGGTGTACGTCAACACCCGCAGGTACCGACTTCTGGAGCTCGAATTCCAACCCAGGATTATAAGGGCGCTGGATATTCCCAACCCGGACATCCCCGCGTTGCTCACGGACGTCCAGGTGATGCTTGTCAAGTTTGACGAAGCAGTCGGCATGTTCGGCAACGCAGCCCCACTCAACCCGCTCTTTGACGATGTCGCACGACTGCGTGTCGTGCGAGCGCACCTACGGGAGGTGCCTCCTGCCTTGAAGACCGGGAACATCGCGAAGGCTCGGAAATCCTTCGAGGCCTTCGAGGATGCGTGGTTCAATATCGAAGACTTCGTCAGGTCCCGGTCTCTTGATGCCTACGTAGCCATCGAAACAGGCATGGTTCAGATCGAACAGGCGCTGCTCGAGCCTGACAAACCGGATCTCACGGCGGTGACAGCATTGGTAAGCGGCGTGATGAGCCAATACAATGCCGTGGTCACGCAGGTGCAGAAAGAAGCCCGGAGCGCCCCATAAAGAGCCGCGCCGTTATTTCGACACTCCGCGTACGCACGAAAAATGAGACTCCGACAGGCCCCAGTTGGTGCAATCGGCCAACTACCAAAATAACGGCGGGGGTGACCGCGCCGGATCCATGCAGACAACCAACCGAAAACCGTCGGTCTCATAAGCCGAAGACATACAGCACGGTCGCGTTGCGCTGTTCCTTGAGTTCCGGCGTGAGAACAAGCTTGCTCTGGGAAGCCGGGCTCGGTCCCGATGCGATCGCGAGATATTGCTTGCCGTTGACCTCGAATGTCATCGGCGGCGCCGAAAAACCGGAGCCTACATTGATCTTCCATAGCTCATCGAGCGTGGTGTCATCATAGGCCACAACGGTGCCGTCCAGCAGCCCAAGGAAGACCAATCCACCAGCGGTCGCAAGAGTGCCGCTGTAGTTTGGGTAGCGCAGGTGCAGACTTTTCTTGATCTCCAACGTTATTGGATCGACGGCGGTCAGGTCGCTCTCGTAGCGGCCATCCACTTTGTAACCGCCGCCAGTTCGTACGTACCAACCCTCTTCCCGTTTCGTTGCGATGGTCTTGTCGTTGGTTACAAACTCGCAAGCCGTCATCGCCGGGATATAGAGGAGCTGAGTCCGGGGGCTGTAGGATGACGGCCAGAAATTGTTGCCGCCGGTCCGATTGGGGCAGACCTTCTTGACCGGATTTTCCGAGGTCGGATCGGAAATGCCCGAATAGGTCTGCACGTCCTTGTTGGGATCGTAGTCGATCGGCTTGCCGGTCTTCTGGTCGATGCCCTTGGTCCAGTTGACCTCCATGTAGGGCTTGGCGCCGACCATCGCGCCATTGTTGCGTTCCATCGTGTAAACGAAGCCGTTGCGCGCCGAATGGGTGATGAGCTTGCGCGGCTGCCCGTTGACGTTGCGCTCGAAAAGAATGTGGGTGCCGACCTCGTCGAAATCCCACATGTCGCCGGGAGTGTACTGGAAGTACCAGTTCATCTTGCCGCTATCGGGATCCCACGAAACCAAGCTGTTAGTGAAGAGGTTGTCGCCCGGCCGGGCGCGAGCGTCCATCATCGGCACCGGATTGCCAACGCCCCACAGCGTCTGGTTGGTGTCCGGATCATAGGTGCCGGTCACCCACACCGCGCCGCCGCCGGTCTGCCAAGCATTGGTCTTGTCTTTCCAGGTCTCGCTGCCGGGCTCGCCTGGTGCCGGAATGGTGTACTTACGCCATAATAGCTTGCCAGTCGCTGCATCGAGCGCGCCCATCCAGTCGCGTGCGCCGGCGTCGCCCCCGGAGGCCCCAATAATGATCTTATCTTTGATGGGAAGCGGGGCGCCCGTGACCGTGATCTTCTCCGCATCGGACACATTCGTTTCCCAGACGACTTTGCCCGAGGTCTTGTCGGTCGCGATGATGCGCGCCGGCGCACTCGCGGGCGAGATCACAAAATTGCCCCACAAGGCAGCTCCGCGGTTGGCGACCTGTTTCTCCTGTTTGGGGTCCAACCGCCAGACGATGCGGCCGACGTCCCCTGCAGTGGCGTCGATCTTGTAGAGCACGCCCCAGGAATCCGTGATGTAGAGGAAGCCATCTTCAGCGAGCGGCGTTGCCTCGATGAATTCCCTGCCGTTCGTGCCGGCAAGCGGGACCGCATAGGAGAGCTTCAGCCCCTTGACGTTATCCTTATTGATGCGGGCGAGCGGCGAGAAGCGCTGGCCGTCATAGGTGCGGTGGTTCATCAGCCAGTTCTGCGGCTCCTTGTCGGGATTGAGGAGCCGGTCCGCCGTCACATCGGCGGCCAATGCTGGCGACGCGAGCATGCTGGCTGCGAGCAGAGCATTGCGGATCGAACGATTGTGTCTTGTCATATTGTCCTCCCATTTCTAAATTCGAGCGTGTTCTCACGAGCTTCGAACGAAGCTCAATGCTGTATGATCAATCCGCATCATCTACGATGGTCACGCCATAGGGATCGATTCCATCTCGGTTACCTGCGCAGCGACGCGATGCGAACCAAGATCGATCACATAGACCATTCCGGTCGGGTCGGTCGCAGATGCCGTCAACGTATCATCCCCACCGGTTACGACCGCGTAGCGTCCTTCGGGCAACTCGATTGTTACTCGCTGGCCGTGGCGGCGAATTGGTCGAAATGCATGTAGCTGTCGGCCTTCGACCACAGGCCAATCTTCCCGGAAACCGGCTCCGAAAGCGTGTGCTGGAGATAGAGCTTGCCATCGAGGTAGCCCTCCACCTTGTTGCCAGAGATGCGGACTTTGAGGTCGTGCCATTGGCGGGTTGCGGTCGGCGTATTTCTGACCCATTCGACCGACGACCGCCGGCCTTTCTCGAACTTCCAAAGGACCAGATTGTTTTCAAGGCAGTTCGCCCGGATCGTCAGATAGTCACCGTTGGGCTTGAGATTGAACAGGATGCCGGCACCCTGATCGATGCGGCCCGACAGACCTTCGAAGCGCACACTGATTTCCCCGTTCTTGAAATTATCGACATCTTTCGCGACCACATAGGGGTAATATGCATAGGCCTGCACGCGATCGAGAAATTCCGCGTAACGCTCCCCGTAGAGCGCGCGCGCCTTGTCGGCAATGCCGGCGGAGGATTGCCCCTCCTTCCATTGCCGCCCGTCGACCGCCAGCACGGTCTTGCCTGCGTCGGTCTCGATGCGCCAGATACCGACCACCGGAACCAGTGACTTTGGTTCGGCGCCGGCCGTCTCGCTGGAGAGATCCACCTGGAAGACCGGCGCCGCAAACGCCGGCAGGAGCACCGCAATGACACTCACGGCTATGATCAGTAGGGTTTTTGTGCTGCTGTTCATGACGACCTCCTTGTGAAACGTTGTGTTGTTGGACGGTAAACGGCGACTGCGCCACCAGGCGAGAACGATGAGGATGGGCAGTATGGCCAGAAACCACAGAAGGACGAACGCGCCGTCCGTGACGAGCGGATAGCCCGGAAATTCGGCGGAAGGGATTGGTGCAGGAGGCTGCGCGTCTGCAAGGCCGTAGATCAGCGGAAGAATTTCGCGGGGACTTGTCGATCGGCTGGTGTCCTGGCGCGTGCCGTAGCGATATTCGATCTCGCCATAGGCTTCGTCGCCCGCCGATGCCGCGAAGCTCTGTCGCGCGGTGGCAAGGCGAATGGAAACATGCGGCATCAGACGTTCGAGCTTCGCCAGCACGTTTCGCTGCAGATCAATGTAGCGAGGATCCTCGGGCGCAAGGTGAACCGTGATGGCCAGCGGCTCGGCAAGTCTTGCGAGCTGGTTTGCATCAGCAACCGCAAAGGAATTTCGGCGATCCTCAGTGACGTCGATCGATGTCTTCAACTGCGACACGAGAAGGAGCGCGGCCGCCGCGGCACCGATGCACAGGGCAGAGCGCATCAGCTTCTGCCGGATCGCGATGCCAGGCGGCAGCCAGATGGTTGTCAGAGCCACAAAGCCGCAGATGGCAACGGCCACGCCAGCGACAAGGCTCGCCGAAAGAAGCCCTTGCTCAAAGGTGCGAATGACCTGGGTCAGGGACAGACGCGCGAACCATTCGAGCCAGCCGGGGCGACCTGCGATAGTGAAATCTAGCACCCAAGATCCGATGGTAAATGCCAGCGTCACGATGGCGGCAGTGGCACTGCTCTCGGTAATCGATGCGGCGAAAAGTGCCACCGCGCCGATCAGCAGACCGTAGAACAGGTGTCCCAAGAACAGCGTCAAGATCTCGGCCGCAGCCAAGTGTCCGCCCGCCATCCACCAGATGAAGACCGACGAAAGGACCGGAATTGCGCACAACAGCCAGGCGAAAAACACCGCGGCGAGTTTGACGCAGATGATGGTGGCGGCGCGGTATGGCAGCTGGACCAGGAGCCGCAATGCGCCGGACTGCTTCTCCTCGCCGAGCACCCGAATAGCTACGAACGGAAACAGAAGTGTGACTGCAACGTAGAACGACCCGAAGGTGGGGACGAAAATTCCGTCCGACGGGGAAAGACTGATAGCGAGCACCGGCGAGTTCGCCGCCGCGGCGCTCGCCTCTCCGTACAGCGACATCGATTGAAAAAAGCTGTAACCCACAAGCGGACATGCGAGCAGCAACAGCGTCCAGAGTGCGCGACCGCCGGCAATTTCCCGCAGCTCCTTCGCGAATAAGGGCCGAATCGGAGCGCTGCGCGCCCACGATGTCTCAGGTGAGCGCAAGAAAGATATCCTCCAAGTTTGCGCCCGGATGTTTGGTTCGGCCACGCAACTCTTCGAGGGTACCGACGCCTCGAATTCGGCCGCCTGACAGCAGGGCCAAACGATCACAGACCTGTTCGGCGTCGCGTAGTTGATGTATTGACAAGAGCAGCGTGCGGCCACCTGATGCCACGCGCCGCAGCACAGCCATCATATCGCGCGTTTGTCTGAGATCGAAGCCGTCGAACGGCTCGTCCATCAGCAGAATGGGGTGTCGCGTCAGAAATCCGAGCGCGATGATCAGGCGGCGGTTGTAGCCTTTTGACAGGGCGTGAATGCGCTTAACCAGTACAGGGCAGAGGCCGACGGTTGACACGATCTCGGATACCTCACCCGCCGATCGCCTGTAGACGCCTGCAAAGAAAGCCAGCGCCTGCTCTGCAGTTTGATCGGTGTAAGGGCGGATACCGTCCGGCAGGTAGAAGATCACGTCGCGCCGTCGGTGCGCTGGCAGCGGCTGATCGCGGAAGCGAATCTCGCCTGAATCGACCGGGAGAAGACCGGCAATAGCTTCGAGCAGCGTCGTCTTGCCAGCGCCGTTCGGTCCGATCAGGCCCAGAACCTCACCGCGTTGCACCGTAAAGCCAACGTCTTCAAGGGCAGGTTGCTCGCCGTAATATTTGGTAAGCGAAGCGATCTGCAACACGGTCATGCCTTTCTGCTCGCCGAACGCCAGCCCTTTAGAGCGCGCTTCGGTGAGATGGAACCGGTACGGCGCTCACCAATTCTCCAGCGTCATTCCCGCGAAAAGCAAATCCACTCCGGCGTGCATTGACCGAAGGTGAGCCGCTACAAGCGACGCACCCTCGGACCCCGGCGTACGCGAATCAGCTCTTTGCGCTTGCGGTCTTGTCGAGAGCAGCGCGCAGGCCTTTGGCAAGCTTCAGGGCGTCGTCATTGGCCCAGAAGTGAAGGAAAATGATTCGCGGCTCCTCCGTCAGCATGTGGCTGTGAATGGCCGTCACATCGATGCCGTTGGCGCGCAGCGCCCGGACCACGTCGACCACCTCCGAGCCGACGAGTGCAAAGTCACCCGTGATCGCCGCCTTGCCGCCGCCGGTCGGTTGGAAATTGATCGCGGTCGCACCACCCATAATCGGGGCGCCCACCGCCATTCCCTGCTCGGTGATCGGATCGCGGCGGGGCACGTTGACCGCGTAGACCCCACCATTGTTGGCCCCCTTCGCGCCGATGATCTGATCGATCTGAGCGGTGTCGAGATCGATGGCGGGAGGCTGGGCGGGGGGCGCGGGAGGTGTGAGCGGCGTCTTGCTTACGGCAAGTGCATCATGGATGGTCTCAGCCATCTTTACGGGATCGCCGTGTCCACCGACGTGCATGTAGAACGTCAGCGGTTCGGAGCGCAGCAGGTGATTGTGAACCGCGGTGACCTCGAGGCCTCCTTCGATCAGCTTGGCCATGACCGGGTTGACCTCGGTCTGTAGGAGCACGAGGTCGCCCATCGCCATGGCCGTGTTCCCCATCGGCTGGAAGGCGATCCAGCCGCCGAGCGCGAGTGTCGGCCGGATCGTCACGCCGTCGAGCGTGACCTGCAGGTCAGACCGGGGAAAGCCCCAGCGGTGAACCGCGCCGCCGACCGCTCCGGTTCTGCCAAAGATGCCGTCGATCTTGGCCCAATCGATGGCTTGCGCGTGGACGCTGCCAGCCGTCGACAGGACAACGCCGCAAGCGGCGAGGAGTCTAATAACACGCATGATGATCCTCCGTTGTTCAGGCGTGGATGCCTGTGGTTGGTGTTCGCTCTCAAGCCGGCTGGACCAAATGGCGCGGTGCAACCGACGCCCGTTGCCGATCGCCGCCGACGAGCGATCAGGTATAGGTTGAATGTGCAAGCTCTTTGACACGAGATGTGTTCTTCATCAGCTCTTTAGGAAAAAGTCGCGGACGAAGTATATCAATCCTGTCGCGACAAACGCGCGCAGGACGACAAGAATTGAAGTCATCATCCGCATATAGGTTTCTCCCTCGGTGATTGTGCCTATGCAGAAGAGCCGCCAGGTTCTACGCTCCACGTTTACTCCCCTTAAATTCCGGAAGGGAGAAGCCGAACGTCACACCGGCGCGAAACTCTTCGACCGGATGTCCATTCACGACGGCATGGCGATAACCCACGTCGAAGCTGAGGTTATCCTTCACCTGCCATATCGCACCCACCAGGCCGGACAGGGTTCGCGACTGTCCGATTTCCTCTTCGTAGAAGAATTCGGCAACCGGCCGTACAGTCCATTTTGACGGCCCCTCAATGATGCCGCCCAGAAAGATGTCGGCGCGTTGCTCGCGGGTCAGCTCGGTCACAAAATTGGCGTGCACCGTTCCCCAGTCCCAGCGCTGAGAAACGACCGTGCCGAAGCTCGCACCGAAACCGCTGTCGGCGCGTACGCCCGGCAGCAATGGCCCGAATTCGATGGCAACGCTCGGCCCGCTGGCGCCCTGTAGGCTCCCCTCCCTCAATACGTGCTTGAGAAATGCCCCGACCCCGTTGATGCTCGCGCTTTCGTCGGAATTCGCCAGCGGAAATTGTCCCTGACCCTGGAACACAAATTCCCAGTTCTTTGCGAAGCCATAATTGAAGATCATGAAGGGCGCGATCAGCGATGTGTCTGAACTTTGGCGCAGCACTCCCGCGGGCTGCAGCTCGATCTCCACCTCTTGCGGATCCGCAACCGCCGCATCGGTGCCGTCGAAAGGCCGATACGCGAATGATGCCGTCGAGCCAACCATCGCGACGCCGACAACCACTGCGCACGTGAGCGATGATGAAGACCACGTGTTCGAAATCCGATGCGCTATTCGCATAATGCCGCTCCTCGATACCCATTAAGGCAGCGGACGATACACCCACACGGCAGCCGGCTCCAACGATGCCGCGCGCACCGCAAGAAACAGCCGGTCCATCGACGGGACGTAATAGGAAGTGCGCGCGCCTCTGGCCGTTGGCACTCTAGCGAGGCGACGATAGTCTTGTGCATTAAAAACGTCGAGGAAGCCATCGCCGCAGCTCACGTAGATACGTGAGCGTTTTGCATCCACGAACAGATCGTCGGCAT
>Ga0210402_10003310_pt1 | contig 15178 bp, 15 predicted proteins | sample IncBWC7MmetaG_FD_161055 | JGI IMG/M metagenome (GOLD analysis project Ga0210402, IMG submission 161055) | Forest soil microbial communities from Barre Woods Harvard Forest LTER site, Petersham, Massachusetts, United States - Inc-BW-C-7-M | ecosystem: Environmental > Terrestrial > Soil >...
AGCCCCCGACGACCCGCACCCACTGCGGCGCCGGTGTACGTGCAGCCTGCTCCTTCAACATGCGCAGTGCATCGGCAAGAGACGGCACGCCATCCCAGCGCAGTTCCATGTTGTAGTTCAAACCTCCCCGAATGGGATGCATGTGCGAATCATTCAACCCGGGAATCACCGTGCGACGCTTCACATCGATGACTTGCGTCCCCGTCTCTCGCAGACGAAGAATTTCGTCGTCTTTCCCGACAGCTGAGATTTTTCCGCCAGTTATCGCGATTGCTTCCACGAAGGACGGAACCCCGTTCGTTGTGATCTTGGCGTTGTGAAGTATCGTGTCAACAGACATGGGAATCTCCTTCTGCAACTAAAATCGGGTTCTGGAAGGCAGGGGCTGGTCTGCCCTCCCGGCTCGTTTATTTGTGTGCGGCTGCGGCGAGGGGAACGATGTATTCCGCAAACTCTGTTGCCGGTAAACCGTGCACCATGGTGTAGGCGTATTCGACCCCGACGCCGTAGGCACCGAAGTGTGTCTTCACGATGTCCATGACCGCGTCATAGGTTCCCCTGAGAGCCCAATCGCGCTGCCATTCGAGCATCGTGGAAAGGGCCGTGACGGGCTTCGCGCCCGCTTGGATCACGCGCTTCATCGCGTTGTCGTGCGCCAACTGGCTTACGTCACCGCAGCAATCCTCGACGACGTAGACTTCGTAGCCGTCGTGTATCGCCTGTACCGTCGGGAGAGCTACGCAGGTTTCCGTCCATAGTCCGGCCAGCACAATTTTCTTGCGGCCGGTTTTTTCGATCGCTGCCACGAAGTTCTTGTCATCCCAGGAATTCATCGACGACCGTTCGATGGGTTCCTTGCCGGGAAAGACCGCCCGGAGCTGAGGCCACATATTTCCGCTGAAAGACTTCGTTTCGACAGCGGAGAGTACAACAGGCAGTTCGAACACTCTTGCGGCCTTAGCGAGCGCGATCACGTTGTTGATAATCCCCTGGCGGTCGAAATTGCTGACTCCGAACAGCATTTGTGGCTGATGGTCGATCAACGCCACAACGCAATTGTCCGGAGTCAACAACCCCTTTTCACTACGTTTTGGACCAATATTGGTTTGAGCCATTTTTCGTTCCTCCTTTGATGTAACTGCACCAACGGAATCGGTTCCGGCCGATGTGCCGTATAGAAATCTCCGTGCCAGGCGATGTGGCGGAAACGCCACGCTATTACCAAATTCCAAAAGATCGAAGCGCCGCCAGCTTGTCCAACCTTGTTTCTGTCGATACCCGGATGATGTTCTTTTTTCGGCCGTTTGGATGTTCCTGGTGACCCTGGTGATGCAATATTTTTTCCTGTCGTGGGCTGCGCGACATTCGCAATTTCAGGTCTGCCGTAGGTGTCCTGTTCCTCGCGTCGTTTTTTGCTATTCATTCCCGCCGGCATATAATCGAATTCGTTTTATACCATCGAGGAGATACCAGGCACCAAATGGATACCTGGTTACCGGAGCTGTGATGAGCGCCAAATTAATTGCCAGCATGTGCCCGATGGAACAGCTGCTTGTATTGATCGGCGGCCGTTGGAAGCCCGTGATCCTCTGGTGGCTTTTCGAGTCCAAGAAGCCGCTTCGCTTCAAGACCCTTCGCCACAACATGCCGCGCATCTCGCAGAAGGTTTTGACGCAACAGTTGCGTGAACTCGAGCGGGATGGGCTTGTGAACCGGCAGATGTTTCCGGAAATGCCCGTCCGGGTCGAGTATTCTTTAACGCCCTTTGGAACAAAATTGCGCCCGGTGCTGCGGGTGCTCGATTCATGGTCACGCAAACATGTAGTTGGAAGAAAAAGCCTCATATCGAGTATCTCACTGTAGGTTCGGCGGCTCTCCGCCCGCCAACTCCCTGAGGGAGTTGATCGCGCGAAGAGCTTCGCGCATTCAGCCACACCCGTTTCCAAGCCTCCGAAGAGCTTCTGAGGTAAACTTCCGGAGCGCCCTCGTTCCTTTGCTTTGGTAATGGTCCTGTCGGCCACTCGGAAGTTGGGCAGAAACGTTAACACCCTATCGGAGGCGCGTTTTCACAAAAGCGTGAAATCGGGCGAGGTGCTCTGCGCGCATTCGATAGAGCCGTTTGAAGGTGGCCGCTGGCGGTTGGAGCTGTTATATGCACCAGAATTCCTCGCTCCCAGTTTAGTAGGGCAGCCGGGGAGCCTCTTCCTTGAGGGTTGTGCCGCTGCGTTTCAGGTTCAACATTTGTTCCGCAAGATCCGTGATGCGAGCAGCGGCAGCCACTGCGCTGACTCCGCGGGCGTGGATGTTGGAGACGAGGTTTCTGTCTGCGTCGGTTTGGCCAGAGCGCGGAGAATAGGCCATGTAGGCGGAGAGACTTTCTGCAGTGGCTAGCCCCGGACGCTCACCGATCAACAATACGATCACTCGGGCCGAGAGAAGGTCGCCGATAACATTCATGATGCCGACGCGGGAATACCGCACGACGAACGATTGGCCGATGGACCAGCCTCGCGCTCGAATCTGTTGTTCGAGGAGTTGGAATAGTGAAGGTACCTGCGCACAGACCGCGGCGCTGGAGAGACCGTCTCCGATCACAATCTGTATCTCGGGCGACTTTTGGCAACGATGAACGATCAAGCTCTTTGCGCTTTCATTGAGGGCACGCCCCAGGTCCGGACGCAACAAGAACTGCGATTTTGATTCGGCTTTGCTGGAAACCTGAAAGAGGCTCCATTGCGCGACGAACTCGGGCGGGAAATCTTTTTGCAGGTCGAACTCTGTCCAGACCGCGTCGACGGCGCTGGCGTGCGCGCCACGAAGGTCGAGCAACATTTGCGTGGAATAGGCGGGGCCACGCTCGACAAAAATGCGCGCTGGGGTGCGCGCCCGGATTTTCCGGACGATGTCTGGCCATGGAGTGGGCGGGACAAGTTTGCGGGGGTCGTCCATAGCTCAAATCAGGTGACCGCAACCAAAAAAACCTTTCCTGCCGACGACTTCCGCGAACGCCGCAGCCATCCGAACTAACAATCCAGCTCACTGTAGCATCGTCAAGGCCCCCAATGTATGGCCACGTAAGCGGCAATGATTATATCTGTAGATACTTTCCGGTTGGCCCGTAATCCGATAGTCGGGCGCCGAAAGCCGCGACCTGCATTCGTCTCAGACCCTTGCTGTAGGACCGCCGGTCCGCATCGCGTCGATCGTCAAGCGGATTCCTTCCGCGTAACGAGTCTTATGTAGATTCGGAAGCAGTTGACGCAAGCGTGTGTCATCGAGTTTCACGGGAGTGGTCCAGAGATAGTGCATCTCGACGACTTCGCGTAGAAATGGATTGAACAGCCCCAAGAAGCGCAACATGAACTTGCCCGCGACGCGTAGGCTCGACTTTTGATGAACGGCGCCGAAAACTAATTCTGCGAATTGCCGTGTGGTGATCAGTCCGGGACCCGCGACATTCCACGCCTTGCCGTAGGCTTCCTCCTTTTCTGAGAGTGCAATCAACGTTTCGGCCAAGTCGGGGACGAAGATGAACTCGTGCGGTGTGTCAATCGGGCCAATAACGTTGGCAGTCCCGCCCTTCAACGCGGCATCAAAGATCGCGCGAACGTAACTCAATTCCGAGTCCGGGCCGTAGAAATCCGGTGGGCGCAAGATGGTCGTTCGCATCCCTTTAGGGTTGTCTGCGGCGAGGACGTGATCTTCCTGTTCCTTCCGCATGCGGCCTTTGAAAGCCGTGGGATTACGCGGGTGAGATTCGCTGACGAACTCCTCCTGAGGTACTCCATATGGATATACGGTGCTTAGGTGGACATAGTGGAGCACGCCAGCTGCTGCCGCGGCCCCGAGAGCGACTCGTGTGAGTTTCGGATGTTGTTCAAACTGAGGATAGGGAACCCCCACCGTATAGAAAATGGTATCGATGCCGATAGCGGCGCGTGCGGCAGCGCCCGAATCACCCAGGTCGGAAGGGCAGTATTCGACCAGAGGTTCATATAGCCCGAAGTCGTGGCGCAAGCGATCTTCGGAGCGTCCGACTACGCGGAACCGTCGGCCCCGTTTTGCCAGTTTCGCCGCCAACGCTTTTCCAACGGCCCCCGTAGCTCCGAAAAGTGCGTAGTTCATATTCGCCATGACTGTTTTCTCTGCGCGTTGATTCGGTGAAGAACCGCATCCAGAGCTTCCGAAACACTCGTTAGTAGGTCATGTTCAACCAGATGTTTGAGGAATTGCTCGTTTATGCCACCGGCAGTTGCATGATTGGCGGCGAAAGATTGAAAGCTCCGCTCTGGCGCCTCGACGGCAGTCGTCGTCAATCCAAAAAACAGTCGTCCAATATAGTCTCTGGCTTTCGATTCCGGAATCCCCTGTTGCGCCAACCAGGAAGCAATCCTTTCAAGGAATGCGAAGTACGACGCAATAGTTGCAGTTGTCGCGCAGATCGCATCGAACTCCCTCTCAGTTTCGACTGGAAAAACGGTTCCAAGCTCAGCAAACAGGTCGAGCGCTGCCGGATCTGCCGGACATATCGCAGTCGGGCTTAATCGTCTAGCGGTTGATGGAAGTGGCACAGCCCTCGCGATTCGAGTTGCAGGCGGCACGAGCCTCGACAGGCTCAGGAGCGAGAGCCCGGAAACGAGACTGATGATCTGATGGTCGGGACCAAAGCACAGTCCTGAAAGGACACCTCGGGCGGCCGCGGGTCTCACTGCGATAACGATTGTTTCGGAATGATCGAGAACTTCCTGGTTGGACGAAGCAACGGAAATGCCCTTGAAGCGATTGGAAAGCTCCCTCGCGACGGCAGGATTGCGCGGGGACAAGCGAATCGAATGCGGGCTGGTGTCAAACGAGCACAGACCGGTGACGATTGACGACGTAATTTCGCCAGTTCCAATGAATCCAAGTTGCACGGTCTTTCCCCTGTTTACAGTGTAGAAGCCAACAGACTTATCATGAAGGGTGATTCTCACGCAGGCACGGCGAGTTTGCAATCTGAGGCTGCATAGCTGCGCAACCGGATCTGAGAATGTTCACACCTCTCCGCCCCTAGCGGCGAAGAACGGGACGGTATTGAGTCTCTTAGCGCTAGTCGGCAATCCGAAAGCAGCCTTCCAGGTTGCGCGTGATCCGCCCCGAGCGGTAGACACATGCCATGCGCCAATGGTGAGATACGATACTGTCTCTGACGAATGGGAATCGCCACATGACCGCAGCAGATTTTCGCAGGATTGCCCTGAGCCTGGAAGGCGTGGAAGAGTACTCTCACGCGGGATTGCCGGCTTTTCGTGTAGGAGGTAGAAAATTTGCTTCGCTCGCGTCGCAAGCAGAGGGCTACGGAAATCTGATGCTTACGCTGGAGCAGCAGGCAGCGTTTGTGGAGGAGGCGCCAGAGATTTTCCTGCCAATCCCTGGCGGGTGGGGGAAAATGGGACACACGCATATTCGCCTGGCGGCGAGCGAGGATGTACTGACGGGTGCACTTCAAACGGCGTGGAAACTGCGAATTGATGAGAACGCAAAGACAAGCCGGAAAAAACCGTGATGTGGCGGAGCACGGCGGAGTAACAGATAAGAAACGCGGGAAGCGACTACTATGAGAGCAACAACAGCGCGAGACATTAATAGCAACAAAAAGAACTTGTCACCCGAACAACGCGAAGAACTACTTAGGGCATTGAAAGCCCATTTTGAGAAAAACATGAACCGCCATAAAGGTCTTGAATTCGCTGAAGTACAGGCAAAGCTGGAAGCTAATATTGAAAAACTGTGGTCACTCAATGAAATGCAAAGAACTGGCGGTGAACCGGATGTTGTTGGACATGATAAAGAAACGGGCGAATACATTTTTTATGATTGTTCGGCGGAAAGTCCTAAAGGCCGCAGAAGTGTTTGTTACGACCGTGAAGCGCTGGATGGGAGGAAAGAACATAAACCAAAAGATAGCGCTATTGCTATGGCAGCTGCCATGGGCATTGAGCTTTTAACGGAAGAACAATATCGAGAGTTGCAGAAACTTGGAGATTTCGATACGAAAACGTCGAGCTGGGTGAAAACACCTTCTGATATCAGAAAACTCGGCGGCGCCCTCTTTTGTGATCGCCGCTACCACACTGTTTTCGTGTATCACAACGGTGCGGAATCTTACTATGCAGGTAGGGCGTTCCGTGGCTCGCTACGGGTCTAATTTTGCATGCCCGGCGACGGAGAAGACGCAATAGGCCTGGATCAGAAACCCGACGGGACGGGCAAGCCTGCCAGCGGCGCTGACCGCGCAGGTTCTGTCTGGCCACATGGAAACTACTGCGAGGCGGGCGTTATCAAGACGCCTTCAAGTCCGCGTAAGAGATTTTGCTTTTTGCCGGCGTCGAGCGCCACAGGTTCCCCGCTGCGGTAGATGCCAGCCGATTCCAACCAGGCAAGGAATTCGGGGGCGGGGCGCAGGCCGAAGATTTTGCGAACACCCAGGGCGTCGTGGAAACTGGTGGACTGATAGTTGAGCATGACGTCGTCCGCTCCAGGCACGCCCATGAAGTAATTACAGCCGGCGGCGGCGAGAAGCAGCAGGAGATTGTCGGCGGAGTTCTGATCGGCGACGGCGTGATTGGTGTAGCAGACATCGCAGCCCATCGGGAGTCCCAGCAATTTGCCCATGAAGTGATCTTCCAGGCCGGCGCGAATGATCTGGCGCTCGTCGTAGAGATATTCCGGGCCGATAAAGCCGACCACGGTGTTAATCAAGAAAGGATCGAACGCGCGAGCAACACCATAGGCGCGCGCTTCCAGTGTCAACTGGTCGACGCCGTGATGCGCTTCCGCGGAGAGCGCGCTTCCCTGCCCGGTTTCAAAATACATTACGGAGTCGCCGGCCCAGGGGACATTGCGCGCGCGGTGATGCTCCAAAACGCGCTCGCGGCCCTCCTTCAACATGGAGAGATTAATGCCGAAGCTCGTGTTCGCCGCCTGGGTGCCGGCAACGGATTGAAACAACAGATCGATCGGCGCGCCGCGATCCAGACAGGCCAATTGAGTGGTGATGTGCGCGAGGCAACATGCCTGCGTTGGAATCTCGAACGCTGTAATCAGCCGGTTGAGGGCTTTGAGGATGGCTGCGACGCTTTCGATGGAATCCGTGGCGGGATTCACTCCGATCACGGCGTCTCCGCAGCCGTACGTCAGGCCATCAAACGCAGCCAGCAAAATCCCGCCCACGTCGTCGGAGGGATGGTTGGGCTGCAGGCGAATGCCAAGGACACCGCGCTCGCCCATCGTATTCCGGCAGCGCGTGACGTTGCGAATCTTCGCGGCCGCGAGGACCAGATCTTTGTTGCTCATCAGCTTTGCGGCAGCTGCGGCCATTTCCGGAGTGATGCCCCATTTGAGGGATTTGAAATCCGCGTCTGTGGTTTGATTATCGAGAATGAACTCCCTAAATTGCCCGACAGTCATGCTGCGAAGGGGCTCAAACGCCGCGGAATCGTGAGATTCGAGAATCAGGCGCGAGACTTCATCGGCTTCGGCGGGGATCACCGGATTTTTGAGCAAGTCGATCAGCGGGAGGTCGGCCAGGGCGCGCTTCGCAGCAACGCGCTCGCGTTCGGAGGCAGCGGCGATTCCTGCTAGCTGATCGCCGGATTTTTCTTCGTTCGCTTTCGCGAGCAGCTCACGCAGATCAGAGAAGCGAAAATGTTCGCTCATAACCGGTGCCGCTAGTATGTCTTTCCATCGCCCCGAAGGAAAGCAGAAGTAGTTTGGCTGGGAACCGAGATCAGTTCTTGTCGAGGGTTGCGGCGAGCGTGATGTTGCTACCGGTGAGCACGCTCACCTGGCGCGACCAGTCGGCCCGCCCGGCGGCGTGAAGACGAAACGCGTGTCTTCCGGGAGCGACGACGAGGACCGAAGGCGTGGAGCCCACGAGTTGTTCATCGAGATAAATTTCCGCGCCAGTGGGGTCCGATTGCACGGCTACTTTCGCGCCGCCCTCCGCCGAAGATTCGAATGATTCGAGTTTGTTATCTTTCAGCACGGCGACAAAGCCCGGATAAACCATCCACTCGCGCGGATCAAAATGTATTTCACGGTCGGGGGTTCCCATCGCTTGCAGGATTTGTTCCCGAGTCATGCCTGGAGTCAAGTTGGAGTCGCGCGGCGCGGCTGGTCTGGACACGGCAACAGGTTGCGGCGCAGCTGCGGCCACTGGAGCGGCAGCCGGATATGCCGTCACGGCCGGCGCAGGGGGAGGCGCAGAAGAAGCTGCCGTAGTGCCGTGGCCCTCTGCCATGAACCACTGGTCGAATTCGCGGAACACGGTTTCCTTATCGGCTTTGGCGAGAACGTTGGGCGGAAATTTGAAGGAGAGGGTTGTCCACATGCGGCCAGTGCCGGCTTGCGTCGAAATGCTGCGGGCCGAGATCAACGCGACGAAGATCGTGTCCGATCCCACGGCAATGGCGGTGACGTAGTAGCGTTCCCCGGCGGGCACCTCGTAATCCTGGTGGCCGCGAAAGAGCTTGTACTGAACTCCGTCGATGGCGCTGGAGGCGGGTTCGGTGTGCAGGAGCGAACCGAAGAGGCCCGGGCGCTGGATTACCACGATCGTGCCCGCGCGGCGGATGTCAGTTTCCCCGCCGATTCCCATCAACTGCTTGCCGACCTGCGAGGGCTGGTAGGTCTGGGTGAGGATTTGCTCCAGCACGATCCGGTCGCTTTGCTCGGCGGGCTTTTTTTGCGCTGCGGCGCCAGTGGAGAAAAGCGTGAAAGAAAAAGCGATAAGGGCTAGACGTTTCAACAAGGCTGTTTCTCCCCGGCAAAGAACTACTGCGAGTATAGGTCGCGGGCCAAGTCCGGGACAAGTCGGCGCAGCGGGATGAGCGGCGTCGCGGCGCAGGATTTGGGTCAGTACGAAGCGAGCGGCTCCCGGAAAACGGAAACTTCGTTGGTGTCCGGCAACGCCAGCCAGATGGTGCGGTCGGGATAGTAACGCAGAAGCTGGTCGTTGATTTCACCGGGGAGATCGCGCGCCCAGATTACTTTTGAGGCGTCGATATCGGCGACGTTGAAGACCCACTCTTCGTGAACACTGTGGTCCGGGCCGTAGCGAACGAGCACCAAGTGCTTTCCCGGTGTGGATTCAAGCTGGTGCAAAAGATCCGCGCGATCGGAGAGTCCCCAGCCGCCCCAACCTTGCGGATCGCCGAGCCGCTGCGCGACCAGCAGGGATACATCGATAACCAGAGCAAAGAGAATCGCACGGGAAAGAGCCGCGCCGATGGGGCGCCCGAAAATGCGAATCGCGCGCAAATGGCGAATCAACTGGGCGAGAGCCGCGAAGAGGACGGCAGCGGCCGGCGCGATGTAGTGCGGTCCGGGCCAGACTACCAGGCAATAGCCGAACAGGACCGCCAATAGAGCAACGAGCGGCAGGCGAAAGCGGGCGTCGCGGTGCAGGAAGAAAATTCCAGGAACGAGCAGCCAGCACGCGGGCCAGAGAAAGGCGAGAGAGCAATGCTCCCACTTGTCCTGGAAAACGGACTTGAGTGTGGCCCAGGTGCGATCGTAGGCGAGCCGTTCGTATTGATTGTAGAAATTTTCCATCTCGGCGTTGTCGTAATGAATCGGGGTCTTCGGCGTTTGCCACACAAACATCGCCGCGCGATCGTGAAGGCGTGCGTCATAGGCGTAGGGAGGCTCGGCGGCGTGGCCGGTGACGCGCCAGTTGTAGCGGGCCATCAGACAACCTGTGAACAGCAGAATGACAGTCGCAGGCAACACCACAAGGCGAAGGGCGGTGTGGCGAGTTCCTGGCTGTTTGCATTCGCGCCAAAGCCAGAACATGAACGCGGCACCAATGGGGAGACAGAAAAAAACACTTTCATATGGACGGCTGTTGAAGAGAATCGCTACGCCCAGAGCAACGAGAATTCCCACTCCGAGCGATGGCCGGCGCCTGATGCGCCCAAATGCGCCGAGGACGAGCGCTCCTCCAACAGCGGCCACGGCGCCGCCCCAATAACTGTTGATCCAGTAGGACGCGACGCAAAGCCGGAGCGCCGCGAGAACGCCGGCGAGAAACGCCCAACGCGCAGGAATCCACGTCTGCAAGGCCCAAACAAACGCCGCGGCCATGGCGGCGGCGCTGAGCAGCACTCCAATCCACGGAGCACCGAGCAATTGTCCGAGCGCCAGCACCAGGCCCTGCGCAGGAGGATATTTTGAAGCGTAAGTGGGAAACCACAGCACGTGAAATGTTTCGAAGCTTCTCCATAGAGGATGCGGAGGGTTCGCGAGGCGGCCGTGGACAAAGGTGTCACCCATGAGCAGGTAGCTGAACTCGTCATGAATGCCGGGATTGGGGACGGGAAGCCGGCCGAGCAGGGCGACCCGCAACGCGATCACGACCAGAAACAAGACGACAACTGTCAGCAGTTTGTGTGCCGCAAAGCGCGAAAAGATGCTCTCCGCACGCCGAAAGAACCGCCCTGAAATGCGCGGAATGAAAATCGCGGGCAGCACAAAGAGCAGTGCAAGCAGAATCGTAACGGTTGGTTCAGTGAGCCAGGCAGGAGCGAAGAAATCCATCAATGGTTTGGAAAATCACCGGGATCAGAAACCACGCCAGGTGATACTGATTTCCATTGTAGTGGATAGCGGGGGAAAGTCAGCCGACTAATTGCCCGTCGTTGCTGCAACTGAAGGAGCCTGTACAGGAAGCAGAGGTACTTAACATCAGGAATGCCTCCACCGGAGAAGAGATGCCGTGGCGATGGATTTGAGTCCGGGCGCTAACGGAGTAACGGAAATTGGCGTGCAATTTGCACAACCGAACCCGCGGTTCTGGCGCGTCTCCTTTCCGCCGGCGGCGGACTGGAGCACGCGAAGTCCGGAAGCGAAACGTTTTGCGTCGAGTCCAAATACGGTGCCGCCCGCGAAAGACCCATCGTCAAGAAGTAGCGCCGCCCGAACAAGATCGCTTCAAATACCTCCCTGCCGGACCCTCTGCCCGTTCCGGCGCAGTTCCAGTGGGCGAATTGCGCCCAGGTTTGGTATTGTCAGTCAGGGGGAAGGTATGCAGAACAAATCCATGTGGATGGCTCGCGGGGTGGTCTTCGCGGCGGGTTTGATCGTTGCGGTTGGAGCGTATGTGCGAGGCGGCGACAAATCACCGGCTGTGGGGACGCCGGCGCCAGATTTCACTTTGAATTCACAGGAAGGAAAACCGATCAGCCTGCATGATTTCAAAGGCAAGTGGGTAGTGCTGTATTTTTATCCAAAGGATATGACCACCGGCTGCACGATCGAGGCTCACAATTTTCAGCGCGACCTGGCGAAGTATGGCGCGAAGAATGCCGTGATCCTGGGCGTCAGCATGCAGGACGAGAAGTCGCACCAGGAATTCTGCGCGAAGGAAAGTCTGACCTTCAAGCTGCTGGCGGACACGAAGAAAGAAGTCTCCGGGAAGTATGCCTCGGTGATGAACCTCGGCGTCGCGCAGCTTTCCGCGCGGCATACCTACCTGATCGATCCGAACGGCGTCGTCCGGAAGGTATGGACAACGGTGGATGTGAAAACGCACAGCGACGATGTGCTGGCGTCGCTCGACGAACTGCAAAAGCCGGCCAGCTGAGTCCGGGAAAGCAACCGCCGAGAGCCGTGGAAGCCGCGCGGAATTCGGCTGTCAGTGTTGTTGACGATACGCGGCCGAGGCAGGTTGTTTCTGCAGTCTAGTGGAAGCGGTAGGGATCGTAGGAAAAATCCACGAGATGATCGCGGTAGTCAATCTTGATTTCCAACAAGTAGAGCATAATGAATCCGAGCGATCCGGAGATTTCCGTGCCCATGTTGTCGCTGATGTGAGTCAAGTCGAAGGCAACCATGTCGTGCCGTTGTTGCTTGAAATGCCCAAAGGTCAGAGTGACGTCTCCTGTGGAATAAACTTTTTCGACCTTGCCGCTCAACCCCTTGATGATGGTGTCGGAATCGGAATGTAGCTTCGTGGCACCTTTGGCGCCCGCAGGGGTAATGAAATTGTCCCAGGCGCCGGTATCCAGCAGGAAAAGCCGGGGAGGAGAGTCATTGATAAACCCCGGAATGAGCAGGCAATGGCCGAAGCGGTAGACTTTTTCGTATGCAGCAAACTGAGGCGGAATCCAGCGATTGTGTAAACTGGTTTTTTCGTATTTGCTCAATTCCAAACCTGGGCTGGCGGCGGCCTGGTCGGGAAACGGCGGCAGCTCGGAAAGCCGAAGCTTGGCATTCGGAAAATCCAGGTCGACCAGAAAGTCGGAAAAGACATCTGCACCGACCAGACCATCCTCGCCGAGCGAGTTTTTCTTCTCGACTACGTCGATATAACAATCTTCAAAAACCAAATTGCCGATTTGGACTTTCTTGGCAAAAGCAACGTAGCCGGAGGATGCGCCGCGGTCTCCCAGGCCGCCGATATGTCTATCGGCAAACTTGGTCACACCCGCTTTTTCGGCAAGCTTGGAATTGATCAGAATCCCCGATGCGCCGGTGTCGAGGAGGAGCTTGGAAGAAGTGTCATTGACCTTGACGAGCAAGCCGTAGCCGCGGAGACGCTTGGCGTCAACAAGGAGAGGCACGAGGTTTGTCTCTGACGGCAACGACTTGGCCGTCAACCGGCATGTATGCAACGGCTGCTTCGCCTTGTCTTCGAGAACGGAAATGGCGCTGACCAACCCGCTCCGTTCGTCCTCGTCTTCAAAGTTCCCCTTCGCGAGGAGCTTCTTCCACTCTTCCACGCGTTCGCGCCAGGGCAGGGTTTCCACCCATTCCCTGTAGACATCAGGGTCGTCAGAGTCCATGCGGTGAGCGAGATCGATGCAGACTTTGGCGCCTTTGTTATTGGCGGTGGCCCAATAGAGGCGCGCCAATATCAGGCAGGCCCGGGCGTCGGCAAGATTTTCGGAGGCGAGTTTTCGCAGAATGGACTCTGCTTCTGAAAACTTGGCCTGCCGAAAATAAACCTCGGCAAGCGCGGATTGCGCGGCGGGAAGATTTGGCGCGAGATCGAGCGACTTGCGCGCCGCGGTTTCTGCTTCGTCCACTTTGTGAAGATGCAAATCGGCACGAGCAAGCCAGGCATAGGCCGCGGCGCCTTCCGTTCCCGGATGCCTTGTTGCTTCGGACAATTTCACGGAGGCGGCCGGGAACCCCTCCGCATGGAACAGGGAAATGCCCTCGGTCAGAGGGGAAGCGGCCATGGAGGAAGTTTCCTTCTTCGCCTCGGGAGTGGCTGGAATGGAGGGGGCTGTCGAAGACGGTAGCGCGGCTGATCCCGGAGATTGCGAGGCGGGGGCCGTCGCTTGCTGGGCGCAGGCGCTCCCGGTTAAGAAAGAGACCAACGCGAAAGAAAAGCAGAGGACAGGGGGAACGTGGGAAAAGCCTAGCCGCATGGTTCAGTCCGGATTCTGGCGGATTCTTACCGACTGTATGCTTTTTGTCAATTAGCGACGGATCAAGCCGTGGGATAGGGTAATGCTCGCTGCGGCGCGCCGGAAATTGCTCGCGCACCCGAAAAAGACTCGCGCCGACGATTCGTGCTGGTGTTGCTTGCATGCCTCAATTAAAATTCCCTGCCGGGAAGGAGAACTCTGATGAAGCGAATGATATTTCTGATGGCTGCTGCGCTGCTGGTGGCGGGATCGGCATTGTTGTTGCGCGGGGCGGCAGGGGCGAAGACAGATACTGTTAGTTATAAGAGTGGCGATGAGACCGTGAGCGCCTACCTGGCGCTGCCGGAGGGAGCGGGCAAGCACCCGGCGATCATCGTGATTCACGAATACTGGGGCCTGAATGATTGGGTGAAGGATCAGGCGCAGAAATATGCGGCGCAGGGTTATGTGGCGCTGGCCGTGGATTTGTATCGAGGCAAGGTGGCGGCGACTCCCGATGAAGCGCACATTCTGATGCGCGGATTGCCGGATGATCGCGGGATGCGCGATCTGGAGGCGGCGTTCGCTTACCTGTCTTCACGTTCGGATGTGAATGCCGGCAAAATTGGTTCGATCGGATGGTGCATGGGTGGAAGCTGGTCCATCAAGCTGGCTGTAGACCAGCCAAAGCTGGCCGCTTGCATCGTGAATTACGGCTGGCTGCCTTCAGACCCGGAGCTAGTGGCGAAAATCAAAGCGCCCATGCAGGGAAACTTCGGCGCGGACGATCAGGGAATTCCAGCCAAAGACGTGAAAGCGTTCGAAGCTGCGATGAAGGCCGACGGAAAAGTCGCAGACATCAAGATTTATGACGGCGCGGGTCACGCCTTCCAAAACCCGAACAATAAGCAGGTCTATCGGCCCGAGGCAACCGCGGACGCCAGCCAGCGCATCTCGGGTTTTTTCCAGAAATATTTGCACTGAGCGTTTGCGGGAATAGCCCTCCAACTCAGGTGTTTGCGAGTACCTTCAGGCCGGGGACCCCGATCAATTTCTGATCAGCAGTAACCAGAATAAGATCGAAGGCAATGGCAGCGGCCGCGAGGAATCGGTCTGCCGGGTCCCTGTGGTTCGGCAGAATGTAACGCATCTCATGCACCACTTGCCAGGTCAAGTGGGCCTCTGTTAATTCCAAATCGTCGGTAGTGCGCGCAAACCATTCGCCAAAATCTGCATCGAGGGTGATCCGTTTCTTTTCGAGGAGCACGCTAGCCTCCCAGATGCTGAGCGGCGAGAGGAACCGTTCGTTGGCGGGTTCGTAGAGAGCCTGATGAACAAACGAACTCAACTTGTGAGGCTCGCGGAGCATCCACAGCCAAATGTGCGTATCGAGCAAGAATCGCATCACTTTTCTTCGTCGGAATCCCGCTCCGCTTCCCAGTCAGAAATGTCCGTGATCGGGCCCACGATGTCTCCATGGATCGCGAGAGAGCCGATCGCGGTGCCGAACTTCGGAGCGCGTTTAGCTGGGGCCGGGGGCGTGATTTGCGCGACCGGGTGGCCGAAGCGAGTGACGAGAATCGGCTGTCCGGTTTTCTTGACCTTTTCGAGGACCGCGAGACAAGTTTAGACCATAGTCCAGCATTCACCCAACCAACTCATTTTCTTAAGTTTATGTCTAGGGAGTCTAGTAGGACTTAGGGCTCGTCGTTCCCACTGCCTGGTGCCCCCATCTCACGGTCGAACGGCTTCATGGGGTCAATTGCTGACAAGCCTGCTCCTTG
>Ga0210402_10003311_pt1 | contig 15178 bp, 14 predicted proteins | sample IncBWC7MmetaG_FD_161055 | JGI IMG/M metagenome (GOLD analysis project Ga0210402, IMG submission 161055) | Forest soil microbial communities from Barre Woods Harvard Forest LTER site, Petersham, Massachusetts, United States - Inc-BW-C-7-M | ecosystem: Environmental > Terrestrial > Soil >...
TTCCCGTCAGCGTCATCTTTAACTCTTACTGATTTCCTTCGACGAACCCTGCCCCTTCCTGCTATTTTCGACTTTCCCTCTTCTATTTTCGTTTTTTCCGCTCTACCTCTTCGCTGGCAGATACTTCTTCTCCACCGACGCCACCACCACATAATTCGGATCCACCATCTCCGTCAAATGCAGCTTCCCCACCTTCGAAAACAATTCATACGCGTCCAGTTCCGACAATCCGTAATCACGATGCATCCAATGCACGATCTCCACGACCGCGATCCGCACCGCGTCATCCACGGGACGGTAGATTCCGGTCGTCATGATCTCGTGTTCGTTTTCGAACCGTGGCCAGCCGGTGCTCTTTCCCTTCACAACTTCGAGCCGGAACTTCGCGCGCATCGGCACTTCCACGGCGCTGCCCGCCACTTCCCCGTCGCCCATCGCCGCGTGCCCATCGCCAAAGTAAAAGAGCGCGCCCTTCACATTTACCGGCAAATACAACGTATTCCCCGGCGAAACCTCCGGCGCGTCCATGTTTCCGCCAAACTCCGCCGGCACAATCGAACTCCGCGCCTCTCCATTCGCCGGTGCCACGCCGATGCATCCCAAAAACGGCTTCAACGGAAACTGCACCTTGAAATCCGAGTCCGTCGCCTGAAATGTAATCAGTTTTTTCTCCGCGTCAATTGGGTAGTACCAGGCCCGCTCCGGTAGCGGCTTTGTTTCCAGCATCGGCGTGTAGTGCGTCGCATTCGTCGCGCCAAATCCCGGCGCGAACGTACCCACTCCCTGCTTGCTGTCCACCTGCAGATCCAGGATGTGCACCACCAGCGTGTCGCCCGGCTCCGCGCCATCAATAAAAAACGGCCCAGTCAGCGGATTATCAATCTTGATCAGCGAAAACGGATCGCCCGGCTTCTGGAGCACGTTCCCAAAACAATCGAGCGAGTTCGCCTCCAGCACGCCGCCTGCCTTCACATGTGCCACAGGCTCCGCCGGCCCAAACGTAGCCTTCACATTCTCCATCGTGCCCTTGAACCGCACCGCGTCCCCATCCGACGCCTGCGCCCACACCGCCGCCGGCCACATTGCCAACACCATTCCCGCCAAACTCCCCAATATTTTCACGCGCATCCTCCGATCCTCATCCTCGAACTCCATCACACCCACCATCTCAGGTCAATCTCTTTGGAATGCTGGTTGCCCGAATCCTGTTAACAATCGGACCACTCTACTTTGCCAACATCAAGTCGTAGGAAAGCAAGATGTCCTCGGGCTAATATTGGACGCGTTGGGGAAGGTAAATTTCCGCTCAGTCAGATATCGGGAAGAAGCGACACATATTTCGGCAAGGAGCCTTGTACGCGATGACCTCAAAATATTTTCTCGTCCTTCTCGGTGTCCTTAACTTTGCGAGCTTCTCCCGGTCCCAAGATTTGGGTGAATGGACCGATTCCTATGTAAAGGGCCTCGCTCCCGCCAAGCACTTTCGCGGGACCATCGTTGCCGAGCAGAACGGTCACGTCGTCTTCGAGAAAAGCTACGGTACGGCTGTCGAGGAATGGCAGATCCCCAACTCCCCCGCGACGAAATTCGAGATCGCATCCTTGAGCAAGCAATTCACGGCAGCAGCAATTCTGCAACTGGCTGACAGCGGCAAACTGAACGTCGAAGACCCGGTCAGCAAGTACTACCCGGAAGCTCCCTCAAGCTGGAAGGGTATGACGATCCATCACCTTTTAACACACACATCTGGCCTACCAGAGGACGAATGGGAAAACTTCTTCAAGGGTAGATGCGCACCCTACACTACTGATGATCAAGTCAAGACGTTTCGCGACCGTCCTCTGGGGTTCCCGCCGGGGAGCTCATGGAAATACCGGAACACGGAATACTACCTGCTCGCCTACGTCATTGAAAAGCTTTCTGGAGAGTCGTATGCCGCGTATTTAGTCCATCATATTTTCGAGCCCCTGAAGATGACTCATTCGGGATTTGCGACGATGGCGGCCATCGTGCCGGAAATGGCGGAAGGATACACTCGTGAGGGCGGCACTCTGCGTCACAGGGATTATTTTGACCGCAGTATGGAGGCTGGCGCCGGAGGAATCTATACGAACGCAGAAGATCTAGTTCGCTGGAACCACGCTCTGGATTCTCAGAAGTTATTAAGTGCCCGCGCGCTTGAGTTAATGTTCACAGCCCACCCGCCCGGTAACTACGGCTATGGCTGGTTTGTTGAAACATCTCCGCGACGAAAGATTTATCACGAAGGCTGGGATCCCGGATTCGCGGCTTTCGAGGCGCGCTATCCCGATCAGCACGTCGTCATCATCGTCCTGGCGAACGAAGAGGATTCTCCCGTCAGGGACATTGCGGATGCATTGGCCAAACATGTTTTGGGCGACTGAAATAGCGTCGCCGTGGTTTGTGGAGCACCCTGATCCTTCTCTTGTCTTCGTTGATTCGTTGCTTCGTTACGTTATAGCTTCTAAAATCATCATCCGTCATGCTCCACGTCGTCGCCGCCGTTATCGAACGTTCCGACCGCCGCATCCTCATCGGCCAGCGCCGCCGCGACGACACTTCTCCCCTTAAATGGGAGTTCCCCGGCGGCAAAGTCCGCACCGGCGAAACTTTCGAACGAGCCCTGGCCCGCGAGCTCCGGGAAGAACTCGGCGTCACCCTCAGCAAATCCGTCGAAATCGCCAGCGTCCGCCACCACTACGCCGCCACTCCCGAAGAACTCGAAATCCATTTTTTCGTCGCCCAATTTGCCGAATCCGATGTCTCCCCGCGCACGTTCGAGCAAATCGCCTGGGTCCTCCCCAGCGAACTCTCCCAGTACGATTTCCTCATGGCCAATCGAGAACTAATCGCGAATCTCGCCGCCGGCCGCATTAAACCGGCTCAACTCCTCGCCGAGGCTAGATGAGCAGATAGGTTCAACGGTGGTTCAGCGATGCTCCGCCGGCCCAAAATACCGGTAATGTCCGGTAATCTTCCAACTAAAGAGCACATCTTCCATTTTCGGCCCTGCTCCAATGTTGTGCACTACAAGGAACCTTCCGGTCTGCGCCGACTTGCGGTCGACGACGATTCCAATATGCGGCACGCCACCGCCCAAGTCCCACGTCACCAACTCGCCCGGCTCGTAGTTCTCACCGCGCGTTGAAATGGGCAGCGAAATTCCTTTCCGGCTGAAGAACACCATCAGATTCGGTACCCGCCGGTGATCAATATTCGAATCTGGATGCGCCAACATCCACCGCCGCTGATTCGGATAGGCGGAGAAATTCGCGGCAATGTCTTCGTGCACTTCTTTCTGCAAGTCAACTCCCAGCGCGCGATACGCGCGAATCACTTCGTCGCTGCACACACCCGTATCTGAAAGAACATCCCCTCCAGGGTACGGTATGCGCACATATTTTGGGTCGTAACGAACGACGTGGTGGGTCCGCTCAGTAGCCGCGGCGGACAACTTCTCCAAAAATACCTGTTGATTGGTTTGACTGACCCGACTGGTTTGAACGAACCGGGCCTCGACAGCAAAGCCCGAGGCAATCGTCAAAAACACAAGCGCAAGGCCAAAGCGACCTCGAAATAACATTTCGTGTCCACCTAACCCGCCGCAAACTTCTTATCCAGAGCGCAACCGATAAGGATGCGCACAACTCGGTTACGAAATCACCGGGTTCGGCTTATCCGGATGGATGCCCAAATCCTTGATCGCATTCTGCACCGTCGCCTCGCCCACCAGTCCCTCTTGGGCAAGCTCGTGCAGCGCCGCAAGAACCACGAAACGCGAATCCACCTCAAAGAACTCGCGCAGCGACGTACGTCCTTCGCTGCGGCCGAATCCATCCGTGCCGAGAATCGCCATTCGGCGCGGCAGCCACCTCGAAATCATCGCCGGCAATGTCTTCAGGTAATCCGAAGCCGCCACAAACACGCCCTGCTCATCGCCCAGGCACTGCTTTGCGTATGGCACCTTCGGCGTTTCGTCCGGATGCAGCCGGTTCCACCGCTCCGTCTCAACCCCGTCCGTGTACAGGCATTTGTAACTCGTCACGCTCCATACATCTGCGGCCACGCCATAATTCTTCTCCAGAATCTCCTGCGCCCGCAGCACCTCGTTCAGGATCGCACCGCTTCCAAGCAACTGCGCGCGCAGCTTGGCTTTCTTGTTCGACGCCGGCTTGTATTTATATATGCCCTTCAGGATGCCGTCCTTCACGTCGCCCGGCATGTGCGGCATCACGTATGGCTCGTTCATCACCGTAATGTAATAAAAGATGCTTTCGCCCTCTTTGTACATCCGGCGAATGCCTTCATCGACGATCACCGCGATCTCATACGCAAACGCGGGATCGTACGCCAGGAGGTTCGGCACCGGCATCGCCAGCACGTGGCTGTTGCCGTCCTGGTGCTGCAGGCCTTCGCCCGATAGCGTGGTGCGTCCCGACGTGCCGCCGAGCAGGAACCCGCGCGTGCGCATATCCGCCGCGGCCCAGATGAAGTCTGCAATCCGCTGGAACCCGAACATCGAGTAGTAAATGAAAAACGGAATCGTGTTGATTCCGTGCGTCGCGTACGCCGAGCCCGCCGCAATAAACGACGCCATCGAGCCCGCTTCCGTAATTCCCTCTTCCAGAATCTGCCCGTCTTTCGCTTCCTTGTAATAGAGCAGCGTGTTCACATCCACCGGCTCGTACTTCTGCCCCACGCTGGAGTAAATTCCCACCGTCCGGAACAGTGACTCCATGCCAAACGTGCGCGCTTCATCCGGAACAATCGGCACCACCAGCTTGCCGATTTCCGGATCCTTCAGCATCTTGCGGAGCATGGCCACGAAGGCCATTGTGGTCGAAACTTCGCGCCCTTCGCTGCCCTCCAGAAATTCCTTGAACAGCTCCGTGTGCCCGCCCGAGAGCGCCACCGACCGCGCCTTCCGCTGCGGCACATACCCGCCCAACGCCTCGCGCCGCGCCCGCAGATAGCGAGTCTCTTCGCTGTCCTCTGCCGGCCGATAAAACGGCACCTTGGCGATTTCGTCATCGCCCATCGGAATTCCAAAGCGCGAACGAAATTCCCGCAACTCTTCCTCGTTCAATTTTTTCTGCTGGTGGGTGACGTTCTTTCCTTCGCCTGCCTCGCCCAAGCCGTATCCCTTGATGGTGCGTGCCAGAATCACCGTCGGCCCGCCCTTGAACTCCGTCGCCGCCTTGTACGCCGCGTACACCTTGCGCGGATCGTGCCCGCCCAGCCGCAAGCGCCGCAGCGCCTCGTCCGGCAGCGGTTCCACCAGCTTCAGCAGCCTGGGATCGCTGCCAAAGAAAAATTGCCGCACATACGCACCGCTTGAAACCACCAGCTTCTGGTATTCGCCGTCCACCATCTCGCCCATGCGTTTTACCAGCAGGCCTTCGGTGTCGCGCTCGAGAATCGGATCCCACTCGCTGCCCCACAAAACCTTGATGACGTTCCAGCGCGCGCCGCGGAACGCCGACTCCAGCTCCTGAATAATCTGCCCGTTCCCGCGCACCGGCCCGTCGAGGCGCTGCAAATTGCAGTTGATCACAAAAATCAGATTGTCCAGCTTTTCGCGCGAAGCGAGCGTAATCGCGCCCAGCGATTCCGGCTCGTCGGTTTCGCCGTCGCCCAGGAACGCCCAAACTTTCGCGTCCGTCGCCGGCTTCAACCCGCGATTTTCCAGATAACGGTTGTAGCGCGCCTGGTAAATCGCCATCAGTGGGCTCAAACCCATGGACACCGTCGGAAATTCCCAGAAGTCCGGCATCAGCCACGGATGCGGATATGAAGACAGCCCGCCGCCCGGCTTCAGCTCCCGCCGGAAATTTTCCAGTTTCTCCGTGCTCAGCCGGCCTTCCAAAAACGCGCGTGCGTAGATACCTGGCGCCGCGTGCCCCTGAAAGTACACGGTGTCGCCTTCAAAATTTTCGCTTCGGGCACGGAAAAAGTGGTTGAACCCCACCTCATAGAGTGTCGCGGCCGAAGCGTACGTCGAAATGTGCCCGCCGATGTTGTGCTCCACCTTGTTGGCGCGCACCACCATCGCCAGCGCGTTCCACCGGATCAGCGACTTGATGCGCCGCTCCAGTTGCTGGTCGCCGGGAAACAGCGGCTCCAGCCGCGCCGGAATTGTGTTCGCGTACGGCGTGTTCGCCGTGAACGGCAAATCAATCCCGTTCACCGTCGCGTGCGCCCGCAACCGTTCCAGAATTTCCCGCGCGACTTCCGGCCCGCTCGACTCCAGCACCGAGTCCAGCGATTCCAGCCACTCCTGAATCTCTACGTCTTCCATATTCCGCTGTGCGAAGGTTTCCTGGTCCATGAGAGCGATGGCCTTTCTGTTTTTCCCGCCGGGGCTCACCGGCCGCCAGCACATTCATTATGTTTGCGTCTGACCATCTAGAATACACCCTAGCCGCATCACTCGCATCCCACCGCCCCACAATTTTTCCCACGACTTCCCGCGGTGGGCCCACTCTATGAGTTGTAAGCCGTAAGCTGTGAGCCATAAGCGAAAAACTGTCGGCTCTAGGCTGTCGGTTTATGGTTTATGACTTATCGCTTATGAATAAAAACTTTCCTCTTACAATGTCCTTCCGCCATCCACTACCAAAACCTGTCCGGTCACAAATTCCGCGCCGATAAGATACATCACGGCATCCGCAATCTCTTCCGGCCGGCCCGTTCTCTTCAACGGCGCGCGCCGGATAAAATCCGCCTGCCACTCCGGCGGATCCCCTGTCATAGTAATCGTCCCCGGCGCAATTGCATTCACGCGCACCGCCGGCCCCAACTCTTTAGCCAAAATTCGCGTCAACATAATTACGCCCGCCTTCGATATCGAATGCGGCAAAAATTCCGTCCATCCCAGCAACCCGCCGATGTCCGCAAAATTGATAATCACGCCGCGCCCGCTTTTCGCCAGATGCGGCGCCGCCGCCTGCGCGCAGAAAAATGGCGCCTTCAGATTTGTGTCCAGAGAAGCGTCCCAGGTCGCCTCGTTCGTTTCGCCAAAGTTCGTCTCCAAAAAATTCGCCGCACAGTTCACCAGAATATCCAGCCGCGCAAATCGCGACGCCACGCCCTGCACCAATTTCTGGATCGCGGCGACATCTGTCAATTCCGCCGAGAACGCCGCGCCACGCCGTCCCAACTTCTCAATTTCCGCCACCACCTCCCGCGCCTCGGCCTCCGACTTCCCATAATGCACCGCCACATCGGCGCCCTCGCTCGCCAGCCGCAGCGCCACCGCGCGCCCCAAACGCTTCCCCGCGCCCGTAACCAGCGCCACTCGCCCCGTCAATTTTTTCTCGTCGCTCATCCCGCCAACTTAACACATTCCTCGAATTTCCCCAGCGTCGGGAGGCGTGGCAGACGTCAGCTCAGGGCGCCTGCCCGGAGTGAAGCCGAAGGGTAAGCTCTGGGATCACACCCCGAGACACCACGCCCCGGAGGGACGACAGATTCTTCTCCGAAGTTCGAGTCCGGATTTAATTCGCCGACACCTGCGCCATGCCAATTGCCCCAATTTGGAAAATTACCACTCCAAAAAAAACCAATCCTTACCAAATTTTCCGGCACCTATTGCTGCGATGGAACCATTTCCGAATGTTTAATTCTGTAGTACCTTTCCACCCACAAGGTTCTTCCCTCGGCTAGCGGAAATCATCGCCGGCACTCTCCCTCTTCAACGAACCGGAGCCACTCCGGGCGAGAGGGAGGGCGCGGGTTTGTCCTACAAAATGGTAAGTAGTCGGTCTGTTCGCAAGAACTATGTTTTCGCTGCCCCTGCACGGCGTCGCTTCCGCACTCCGATGCTACAATTCCGGGGACTCATCCGAGGCATCTCCATGAAACTCGACATTCTCGCCATCGCCGCGCACCCCGACGACGTCGAACTCACTTGTGGCGGTACGCTGATCAAAATGGCTGAAAAAGGATACAAGACCGGCATTCTCGATCTCACTGCCGGAGAAATGGGCACGCGCGGCACCCCGGAAACCCGCGCGAAAGAAGCGGCGCTCGCCGCCAAACTCCTGAAAGTTTCGTGGCGTGGAAATCTGGGAGCTCCGGATTCCGATGTGCAGCCCACCCGCCAGAACAAGATGCGCCTCGCGCAAGTGATCCGCGATCTGCGCCCCCACACGGTAATCCTTCCTTACTGGGAGGCGCGTCATCCAGACCACTATCACGCTTCCACGCTCGGCTACGAAGGTTGCTTCCTCGCTGGACTCAAACAGCTTTCTCTCACCGGTGAACCGCACCGCCCATTCAAAATTCTGTATGCCACTTCCTTCGAGGGGATGCCGCCCACCTTCATCGTGGACATCACCAAACAGTATGCGCAGCGCCGCAAAGCCGTCCTCGCCTACGGCTCCCAATTTCGCCCCGCCAAAAGCGAACGCAAGCAGCGCGTCTTCCTCGCGATCGACGAACTTGATCACCGCATGGATTTGCTGGCTCGCCACCACGGCCAACTCATTGGCGTCAAATACGGCGAGCCTTTCCTCCAAAAAGAGCCCATGTCCACCGACGATATCGTCGCGCTGCCCGTCCGCTCGATTTGATTTGGCCACAAAAAAAAGGCCCCGCCTCGCGGGACCTAGTCACGATCTGAAAGATCGGAATCGTTTGTGTCTTACACCGAATCGTCCTCCACCGCCGGCACAAACCCCGGCAAGCCCTGCCCTTCCGGTGTCCGCTCGGCTTTTACCCGCACCAGATCCTCGCCCTCCGACCCCGATTTTCTCAGCACCACAAATGTGCTCAGCGCCTCGTTGTATACCCGGGTCACCAGAAACGTGTCCCCGGTGTCCTTTTTCTTCCAAAGCTGCCCTATCTGAATTTTCCGTGCGGCCATAGTCTGATTATTGACTCTATGTACCCTGTCTCCGACTGTCAACTGTCCAAACATCCATCCGCCTCCAACTTCCTCGAAACCTTAGGAAACCTTCCCCACTCCGCCTACATCCTACAACAAAGAGAACCCCCACACCGCGCATGGGTGTATACTCACAGGTGGACCCGGGAGGTAGGCATTATGCGTAAGTCTCCGCAGTTCCTTTTGGCCATGTTGCTTGCCGCAGGCCTGGTTTTATGGCCGGGCATCACCTCCGCGCAAGCCCCATCATCGAATCCACCGAGCCAGACTCAGCCTCAGACGCAGCCCGACCAAACGCAGGCACCTGCTCAGTCGCCGTCCCCTATTCCAATCAGCAGGCCCACGCCTCCGCCTCCGCCGCCCCAGCCGGACAAGACCGCTCCGGCTCCGGCGTCGCCTAACACCCCGGCTGCCACTCCGCAGCCCGCTCCCGCTACGGACACCACCACCGATCCGGGCAAGACGGTGCACCCGAAGAATTCTAAGGAAGATGTCGACGCCATCGGCAACCGCAGCGTCGGCAAAGGCCTGAACTTTTACTCCCTGGAACGCGAAATCGCCCTCGGCAAAGCCCTGGCCCAGGAAGTCGAGCGCAGCTCCAAGCTCATCGACGACCCCGTCGTCACCGAATACGTAAATCGCGTCGGCCAAAATCTTGTCCGCAATTCCGACGCCCAGGTGCCCTTCACCATCAAGGTAATTGACTCCGACGAAGTCAACGCCTTCGCGCTTCCCGGTGGCTTCTTCTACGTCAACAGCGGCCTGATCCTGCGCGCCCAGGAAGAGTCCGAACTCGCCGGCGTCATGGCCCACGAAATTTCGCACGTTACCGCGCGCCACGGCACCAAGCAAGCCACCAAGGGTGAACTCATCCAGCTCGGCGCGATGGCCGCCATGATCGTCGTGCCCTACGGCTGGGCGGGCTACGGCATCTACCAGGGCATGAACCTCGCCATCCCGCTGACCTTTCTAAAGTTTTCTCGCGACGCCGAACGCGAAGCCGATTTCCTTGGCATCCAGTACATGTATAAGGCCGGCTACGATCCCAACGCCTACGTCACCTTCTTTGAGCGCATCCAGGCCGACGAAAAGCGCCGCCCCGGCACCATTCCGAAATTCTTCTCCACGCATCCGCCGACGCCGGAGCGCATCGAGCTGGCGCAAAAAGAAATCGCGCGCATCCTGCCCGATAAGGACGAGTACATCGTCACCACATCCGAATTTGATTCCGTGAAGTCGCGCCTTCGCAACGTGATGTTCGCGAAAAAGGTGCAGGACAATCAGCCCGGCAAGCCCACCCTGCGCACCAAAACCGAACAAACCGACAAGCAAAAATCCGGCGATCCCAACGCCACCACCACAGACGGCACCGACGACGATCGCCCAACTCTAAAGCGCCGCCCCGACACGCAGTAACCCACGCGTCATTCCAACAACCTTTGTAGGGGCCGGACTTGCCCGGCCTCTCTTCTTGTAGGAAAACTACGAGAAATGCATGTAGCGCTGGCTCCTCTGCGCAACTCTGCGCTCTTAACGCCTCGGCGTTATCTTTCTCCGTCTCTCCCAATCAGTGCCGCGCCTTCCCCGCATCAAAAAAACTACACCTCCCATCACTAAGGATTCGAGCATTTTATTGCTCCACCAGAGTTTCCGCCTTACCGGCATTTCGCAGCGATCAGAGTGATGTCGTCGTGCTGCTTTTCTGGACTGAAGCGGCGTACTTCGTCGACGATCGTCCGGAGCAGGGCCGGTGCGCCCAGTTCACGATTGCGGCGCAACGCCTCGATGAGCCGCTCTTGTCCGAATTGCTCTTCGGAATCGTTGAAGGATTCGGTGACCCCGTCGGTATAGAAAACAAGAGTGTCGCCAGCGGAGAGGTGGCTTTCCCCAACCGAGCACTCCCAGCGATCGAACAGGCCGACCACGGTGCTGGTGGCATCCAGGGTTTCGAGGGCGTCATCGCTCCGGAGAATCAGCGCAGGAAGGTGCCCGCAGTTCACGTAGCGCAACCGCCGCGTCGCATCGTTGTATTCAACAAAGAGCAGGGTGGCAAACGCCCGGGCCGCCGTATTCTCGCAGAAAAGCTGATTGAGCGCTTGCAGCAGCCGCTGCGGCTGCTCCACGGCAAACGGCGTGTACGGGCGGCTCGAATACACAGAGCACAGGTTGCGCAAGTGCGCCTGAAGATTCGCCATCAGCAGCGCCGCGGGGGTCCCTTTGCCGGAGATATCACCGATCACGAAGCCGAAGCGGTCGCGGCCAAGCGTGAAGTAATCGTAGTAATCCCCGCCGACGGTCCTGGCCTGCATGCAGAGGCCGCAGTATTCGAGCGTGCTCACTTCGGGTTGCGTCTGCGGGAACAGTCTCGCCTGCACTTCTCTCGCGGTTTCCAATTCCAAGGCGGCCATGTGTTCGGATTCGAGTCTCTCGGCGTGCTCGCGGCGCTGCTCCTCGATTTCGCGCACGGCCGTCTCGTCTTCGACGAGGAAGAATGAGTTGCCGTCCACGTCGAGGAACGCTGCGGACTTTCCTGCCCCGTCTTGCGTTTGCGGCGGCTCAGAAAATGCAACGCCTTTTTGGCACCATTCTTCGTACTTGCGCTGGACATTCTCCGTCAGAAACGCAATCTGCGTCGGGCGTCCGATGAGCCTGTATTCCCCCGAACCGGGTTTGGGGGCGACCAGGACGAGAACTGCGGTTCCGTCAGGCGGGCTGACGCCGAGGCAGGGGTCGCCGCACGGCAAGTGGCCGTCGTGCACCAATTCAAAGCCGAGCTGCTCCAAATAAAAGCGCAGGCTTCTTTCCTGATCGCGAACGAAAACGGTCACGGTGGCCAGGCGGACGTAGAGATCCTGCCGGTCCGGACGAAAGCTGCACCGGTGCGCCTTATGGCCGTGGCTATCGCCTTGGCTATGACTATGCCCTCGTGCCGGCGAACTCATGCGCGCCATTATAGCCGCTCCCCAGTTGTGCGTAAACGCGCCACGTGGGCATTGTATTGTTACGACAGCGGCTCTGGGCGGGTTTACTCCTAAACCGGCTGCCGCATCCTTATGGTTTACAACGGTGCGGTTTTTCTCCACTCTCTTCTTCTCTTTGTCATCCCGCCTGCCCTGAGCGCAGCGGAAGGGACCGGAGCGGCCGGTTTTATTCCTCCGCGCCGCACTTTGGTGCTCCTGCCGCGGAGTGGAGCGACCGTGGCAATAGCTAAACCGCACCCATCGGGAGCCGTATCAACCCAGACCACTACCCGGAGCGGCACACACCTTCAGTACTCCAATTCAAAAAGAGGGAGAATCAGTTCTGCGATGAAGCAGCCGTCAGTGCATCCAGCCGAGCCTTCAGCCGTGCACAAGCCGCGGACTGCGCGCGCAACTCTTCCTGTGGTCCGCTCGAATACGTGCTTTGGTCGGTGGATCTTCGATGGGGTCCGTCGGGGATCGCACGAATTGGTGAAGTGTTGCCTTGGTCCTTCCGTCCCGGTGAAGCACCCGGGACGCAAAAACCGCGCTCCGTGGCCGACGTTCGCGCGGCGCGAACGCAGGAAAAACTCGGCCATCCCGGTAAAAAACACACGGGACACAAAAAGCCTGCTCCGGTCCCTTCGACGTTGCTCAGGGCAGGATGACGGACCGGAGTCGAGGCCGGAGAAAACCCGCACCCTGAACGGCGCAGGGTGAGGTGCCTCTGGATTTGGAAGCCCGCTACTGCTTGTCGTAGACGGCGGTGGCGGTGATTTTCTTGCCGCTGGAGTCGGTGCCTTCTGTGGTGACGGTGCGGGTTTTGCCGTCGGCGGAGAGGACGATGCGGCCGGTGAAGAGTACCTTGTCGCCCTTCTTGACGGTGAACGTCAGCGTGTGATCATCGACTTTCTTGATGGAGCGCGCGTCGGAAGTGGAATCACCGGTGACCGGGTAATCTTTGCCGTCGAACTTGCCCATCCACTCGTTGTGCATGGGCTTGCCGGCGGCGTCGGTGCCGTCGATGGTAACCATCATATTGTCGCCCATGGTCGAGTAGACAACCGTAGAGTTCTTCGCCGTTCCCGGGGCGAGTTTGGACTTGGCGTCGTTCAACTTCCAGGTGCCGAGAAAACCGTCGGCGGCGAGGCAGAGTGCCGCACCTACAAGGCAGAGTGCCAGAGTCGTTCCGATCGTTCTTGCTTTCATATCCCCTCCTGATTGTGAATTGAGAAAAGGTTGCGAGCCGGGTTGTTGGGGGGATTCTAGCGCTGGGGAGGTGTTGGGAGCAACTTCCAATGCAGGGGGGCCGGGTGCCTCTCGCTGTTTGGTACCCGGTCTCGGGGTTCTCTTTTCCGCTTCCTGCTTGCAGATCGCTGATTATCGATTACCAGTTTCTCTGTCCCACCGCTATCCCGCAACTCCTGTTGACGGCGTGCACCCTCGGGAATACTCTGGCTTTGACCGTGGATGTTACTGACATCCCTCCGTTCGCGCCGCGCGAACGTCGGCCACGCAGCGGAGGAACCGTGGCAACACGTAAGCCCCACCGCAATCACTAGAACTATTTCCGTCACGCAACTAGTGTGCTGTCCCGAAAATGATTGGGATAACTCATCTCTGCCAATCGTTGCAAGGGTTCTATGATCGCGTTCCGGACAGCAAAGAAATTTACGGGACACTATACTAGCACCTCCGCGAACTCTGCGGATCCCTGCTATCTCTGTGGTGAAATCTCCCTCCCCAAAAAACAAAAAAGCCCCGCTTCCCTTCCCGGGAAACGAGGCTTGCAACTCAACCCAATTTTTCTTGGGAACTAGCGGTGCCCGCCGTGGCCAGCTCTCTGGTGCTCTTCGGGAGCCGCGGCGATGCCGGCGCGGCGCAGCTCATCGGAATAATATTTGCGGAACAGGACGTCCCACTCTTCGCTGCCTTCCAAAATTTCTTTTTTCTGCGAAGAGATTTTCTTGCGGACTTCGACTTCGATTTTTTCTTCCTCGCGGAGGATGTTGGTCATGGTCTGGACCATGTGCTGGCGAATGGTGTCGCGGTCTTCGATGAATTCCACTTCATTGCTCTGCACCAGCAGATCCACGATCTGGTGGGAGATGCGCACGATTTTTTCGCGGGTCAATCGCATTCTGTTGTTTCGCCCCTATCCCTTGGCCACTGCAAATCCGTCAGTCGATCAACGCAAAATCAGTTTGCGGTCGCGCGCCAGCTGGCCCTTCACCTTTTTGAACATTTCCTGGTACGAAATTCCTGCGCGGCGCATCTCGTCCTGGTGCTGGGTGAGGATGGTGCGGACTTCCTCATTGATTTTGTCTTCGACGGTGATCTCTTCCATCATCCTGTTGCGCACCTTCAGGATTACCGGCTCACCGTCCTTTTCCTTGATGGCGATTTGCTCGTCTTCGACGAGTTTCTTGACCACCTGCGAGGCCATATGGCTCACATAATCGCGGTTCAGCAGCATCTCTGGGATGTTCCTTTAATGAGTAGCAAGACATTGAGTTTACTGGGTGAAGAGATATTTCGCAACCGAGGCGGGTGCGGAGGAATTCGGGAAAGTGCAGAGAGAAACAGAAAGTTTTGCGTTTCGTTGACGATGCGGGCAGCTTCCTGTAGCATGGAGAAATGTGAGCAGAGGGCGGTTAGCTCAGTTGGTTAGAGCGCCTGCCTTACAAGCAGGAGGTCGCAGGTTCGAGCCCTGCACTGCCCACCATCCGCTAGTGACAGCACCACCGCGGGGACGTAGTTCAGTTGGTTAGAACGCTGCCCTGTCACGGCAGAGGTCGCGAGTTCGAGTCTCGTCGTCCCCGCCATTCTTTTCGACTTTTCAATCTGGGGCCCTCCCAGTGGCCGCTTAATTTTCTACACTAAGCACGCGGAAGATGTTCCCACACTCCCCATCAAATGATTCGAAGGTAAAGCCTGTGCAACTGGAGTGCAACGCGTCATCCAGGCCTTCTGTTATCAATTGCTTGTGGTGACCGCTGGTTAGAGTAACCATCGCTCAACCGGTTTGTTAAGGGAAGCGATGGAGAAGAGGATCACACCCACGAGGAATGCCCCGCCGAGGGTCACAGCTAAACTAAGCCCAAAGGCTGACCAGAACGTTTGTTGGCGCGAGCGTTGAAGCAACCACGCGGACCCTAGATCGAAAATTGCCATAATTGCAATGCAAGAAACGGGCAGTAGTCGATCCAGTAGAGGGTTTGGAGGGTTACCGACAAGAAAAAAAGAGAATCCTATCGGGAAATAAAGAGCGACTGAGGCGACGAGGAGGCAAGATGCCAGAGCAGCATTA
>Ga0210402_10003312_pt1 | contig 15173 bp, 16 predicted proteins | sample IncBWC7MmetaG_FD_161055 | JGI IMG/M metagenome (GOLD analysis project Ga0210402, IMG submission 161055) | Forest soil microbial communities from Barre Woods Harvard Forest LTER site, Petersham, Massachusetts, United States - Inc-BW-C-7-M | ecosystem: Environmental > Terrestrial > Soil >...
ATTGTGCCAGTCGAGTTGGGAATAATAGAAGAACAGCTTGATGCCCTGGCGGTGGCACTCATCGGCGAGCATCTTCAGGGGATCCTTCTTGTAAGGAGTCCGCTGGACGATGTTCCAGTCCGAGACCTTCGAGTCGAACATTGCGAAGCCGTCGTGATGGCGCGAGGTGATGGTGATGTACTTCATCCCGGCAGCCTTGGCGAGCGCGACCCAGGTCCGGGCATCGAATTTTTCGGGATCGAAAAATGCGGGGAGGCGGTTGTATTCATCGAGCTTGAGACGGCGCTCGTGAAAGACCCACTCGCCGTCGCCGAGTACGCTGTAGACGCCCCAGTGAATGAACATGCCGAATTTCATGTCCTGAAATTCGCGGCGGGCCTGGAGATTTTCAGGCGAGGGCTGGTAGTCGGACTGGGCGGAGGCGGTGTCGGCGGCAACAATCGCCACCGCTGTGAGAATGATTGCAAGGCCGCACCTCTTAAGGGAGGACTGTTGTGGGTTCATCATTTTTCGGTTCTCCTCAACGACCGGTTAGCTTTGGGCTGTGGCGGGAGCTTTCGCGCGCGGCGGTTGTGCCGGCACCACCGTTTCCGGGGATCGAGAAGCAGAGGCGAGCAGCTCTGGAAGGATCCCGCCTTTCTCCGGGATCAGCGTGATGCGAGCCTTGCTGTCGATGATCTTCTGAATCTCGAGAATCTCAAACATAGCGGCTTCGACTTCGGGGTCAGCCGCGACCCTGTTTAGGGCTTCACCGACGATCCGCGGCCGCATTGCGGCGGCTTTAGCAAATTCGACTGCGGCCTGACGCTCGGCCGTGCTGGTGATGATGCTGACCTGGTTGGCGCCGTCCTGCTTGATGGAAGAAGTGACCTGGCGGAGGCGGTTCACGACTTTCTCCTGGATCTGCTCAATCATCTGGGCGTCGCGGAAGTGGACCTTGCGAATGTAGACCGAACCCAGTTTGTAACCCCATTCATGGGATTGGGGGGAAACCTCGGCGCGCACGGTCTGGCTCATGGAATGGCGGTTTTGCAGTAAGTCGGCGAGTTTCAGGTTACTGAGGCAACGGACGGTAGAGTTGCTAACGTTGGTGGCCAGGGAGCCGCGGGGATCGGCGTTTTTGAAGAGGAAAGCGACGGGATCGCTAATGAACATTTCGTACCAGATGCCAATTCCCATGGGCGCGCCTTCTTCGGAGTTCACGGGCTGGCTGCGGAGATACTGCTGGTCAATGCGCATGTCGAGGACATAGAGGCGACCGAGCCAACGAACAATGGGAGCCTTCAGGCCCAACTTGAGCAGGAGAAGGTGTAAGCCGGGCTCATCAATGATCGCGACCACTTTGCCGAACAGAACATAGACATTGCAGGTGCGCTCCTCGACGATGGCATAGAAGCCGAAGAAACGGAGCAGCGAAAACATTACTGGCACCAGGACGAAGCACGCCGCGAAGGTTACAGCTGCCGCGATGAGCAGATTCATGGCTTGTTCTCCAGGACAACCTGCTGGGCGTTGCCAAAAAGGCCCAGGCGCACGTTGCGCACATAGGCGCGCAGGGCTCCTTCGCCCGTCCCCTTCAGTGCGGACAATTGATCCGCCAAGGAAATGAGGGGCTGAACTTCGGCTTGGGCTTTGAGGGTTTCGATCTCTGCGGCGCGCTTGGACTGCTCGATGCGCTGGTCGGCAGTGGCTTGGGCGAGACTGACGTCGGAGGAAACCATATTGTGCGCGGTATTGATGGCGGCAAGCGCGGATTCCACGTCCGGCGGGGGGTCGATGCCGGTGATCAGGGAGGCGTCGAGCACGATCCCATAGCGGGCTTCGGACGAGCTGCACTCGCGGTCCATGTGTTCATTCAGGTCGCGGAGATTCTTGCGGAGGTCGTTGAGGGAAATGCCGGTGCTGCTGGCGTCGGCTCCGGGAATCGCTGGGGCTTCGAAGGTGGCAATGCGCTCGCGCAGAACGGAGACGAAGTAACCCATCACATGAGCGATGGGACGCTTCACGCCGAAGATATTGGCGTAGAGATTTCGCTCAGAAATGCGGTAGCGGATCTGGCCGGTTAATCCGGTGTTAAGTTGGTCCTTGGTTACGGCGTCGACGATCGTGCCGGATTGATTCGCTGCGGGAGTGTCCGGATCAAACGCCATATTGACGGTTTGAGTGGCAATCGACACCTTGTAGATCTTTTGCCATGGCCATTTGAAATAAGGACCGCCCGGCATGATCACGCGAACCTGGGGATACTGGTAGCGCTGTTTTTCCTCGGCATCGAGTCCGGCCGAGATGGGATCGTTGAGCGTGGTGGCTCCAGGAATGCGCTCGGCGCGTCCGAAGTTGGTTTTCACAGCGCGCTCGTTCTGATCGACGGTGTAAATGCCGCCGGCCAAGTAGCGCAACAGAAACCACGCAATGAAACCAAGGAAAATTCCGGCAGGGATGTTTGGATCCATCGAACTTGCTCCTCAGCGTCGCCGTAGAAGATCGCAACCGCCGAGTTTACACCTCTTACTTTGGGTCCAGATAGATGCAGGTTCGGTTCTTTCGGTTCTTGGAGTAGCGAGAGCGTTGTCCATACAATCTAGCGGTGTGGTGTTCAGATTTGAGTCTGCGGGTGACATGAAATGGCGAAAGCAAATGGATTGATTCAGGTAGCGAGTTCGTATCCGGTGGACGAGACCGTAAAGCGGCTGCAGGCCGCTTTCGCCGAGAAGGGCCTGAAGCTGTTTGCCTTCATCGATCACAGCGGGGAGGCCGAGAAGGTTGGGCTGAAGATGAGGCCGACGAAGGTCTTGATCTTCGGGAGTCCCATGGGAGGGACTCCGCTGATGGTGGCGGCTCCGAGTTTGGCGATCGATCTGCCGCTGAAAGTGCTGGTGGCGGAGGGCGCGGAGGGCAAGGTGTCAATCACATACAACGATCCTCAGTATCTGAAGGAGCGGCATGGCGCGCCGGAGGAGTTGATCAAGAATCTTGCGGGCGCGGGGAGTGTGATCGGGAAAGCTGTGGAATAATGAACCCCCCACCCTTCGACCTCGCTCAGGGCAGGCTTGCTCGCGCCCAGAAGGCGCGAGCCATGGGGCACCCGGCGTGGGAGAGCATGTGACAGAGAGCAATCCTAATCGAGCGCGCGACCATCTGGCGAATGAGAGAACGTTTCTCGCGTGGGTGCGGACCGGAGCTGCGATCGTGGTGTTTGGATTCGCGATTGGGCGGTTCGCCATTGCCATACGGCAATTGACGGCTTTGCAGGGGCATCCGGTGCGGACAGCGGGGATCTCGGTGTGGCTGGGATCCTTTACGATCGGCGCCGGAGTGTTGCTGGTGTTGGCAGGCTTGCTGCGGTATCGCAAGACGCGAGCGCAGTTGGATGCGGGAACGTTTGAGCCCGCGGGATTCATGCTGGATCTGATTACGATTTTGACGGTGGTGTTTGGGCTGGCGCTGGCGGGGTATTTGATTTACGCGGAGAAGAGTTTGGGGTAGGGGTGCGGCATCGTGGACAGAAACAGCAGGTTCCTCGCTTCGCTCGGAATGACAAGATCTTAGCAATGCTAGAAAGAACGGGGAGCACAGAACTGAGAAAAAACATGGCGAACGATCAGGAAAAAGAGGCGGCGGCGCGGGCTAGTCTGCAGTTCGTGAAAGACGGACAGGTTGTCGGGCTGGGGACTGGATCGACGGCTGCTTACTTTATCAAGCTGCTGGCGGAGCAAGTGAAGAACGGGTTGCGGGTCCGCGGAATTCCGACTTCGGTGCGATCGCGCGAGCTGGCGCAGAGCCTGGGGATTCCGTTGACCACGCTGGACGAATGCCAGGAGATCGCGGTCACCGTGGACGGGGCGGATGAGGTGGATCCGCAGCTGCGATTGATTAAAGGTGGCGGGGGCGCGATGCTGCGGGAGAAGATTGTGGCATCGGCTACTGAGAAACTTGTCATCGTGGCGGACGCGTCGAAGCAGGTGGCAGTGCTGGGACGGTTTCCGCTGCCGGTGGAGGTGATTCCATTTGCCCAGATGCTGGTGTCGAAACGGATGGCAGCGCTGGGGGCCGACGTGTCCGTCAGGAAGGGCGAGGATGGAACGCCCTATGTGACCGACGAGAACAATCACATTCTGGATTGCAAGTTCGGGCAGATTCCGGATGCGGATGGACTGGCCCGCAAGTTGAGCGAGATGCCCGGCGTGGTGGAGCATGGGTTGTTTATCGGCATGGCGAGCGTGGTGTTGTTTGCGCGAGGGAGCGAGATTGTGGAGTTGAGAAGATAGGCGAGGAGAGCGCGCCGAACTTTCGCTCGGCCTGACCGGGTCTGAGACTCGGACCTGCACAAAGCAAAAGCAGATTGCTCCCCTTCGCTCCCGCTCAGGGTGGGAATGACAAAGCGATAAAAGGACTGAATGGCAGCTGGAGCCGAGACCCGAGGCTGGCGTGGGCCGTCACGAAGGCGTGTGCCGCGGTTTCTGGTGCAGGCGCCGCTGGATGTGACGGTATTGCGGTCGGGCATTCCGGACACGGTGCCCGGGCGATCGGTGAACGTGTGCGAGCGCGGGATATCGGCGATGCTGGCGGGAGACCTGGTTCCGGGCGAGGCGGTGGGGATTGAGGTGCATCTGCCGCTGGTGACCGATCCGCTGCGAACGCGTGCGTTGGTGCGATATCAGGACAAGCTGCGCTGCGGGCTCGAGTTCGTAGGACTCTCGGCGGAGCAGCGAGCGGCGATTCGGGATTGGGCCAAAGAAGCCAAGGCGGAAGCGGAGATCGGTGTGAATCCGATTGCCGCGCTGGCGAAGCCGGGTGCGGATGCTGGCGGAACGCGTCGGGAGACCTCCGAAGGCGGAGCGCCGCGCAAGCCGGGGAAGAAGCGGCGCGGGATGTGGCGGGCAATTTTCGTTGGCTTTCTGTTTCTTGCGGCGGTAGCGGCAGCAGTGTCCTGGTGGCGTTGGAACCGGGGCTGGGAAGAGTTGGAGTCGGGATGGAAGAACTCGCTGGCGGCATCGGCGGAAAAACCGCAGGCGCAGGTTGCGGCGGAAGTGATGCAGAAGTTGCTGATCCACAAAGTGGAGCCGGCGTATCCAGCGGAGGCGCGTCAGGCGAATCTGCAGGGGATTATCGCGTTGGACATTGTGGTGGGACGGGATGGGTCGGTGGTGAATATGCGTCCGCTGAACGGTCCCCAGGTGCTGGCGAAGGCGGCGACAGATGCGTTGCGCTGGTGGAAGTTTCAGCCCTACCGGGTGAATGGCGAGCCGGCGGTGGTGGAGACGACAGTGGCCGTGGAGTTTAAGAAGTAGGGAGGAAGGCTCCGGGCCTCCGCCTTCCGAATCACAGTACCTCTTCAGAAGACGAGTGCTAGACGATCCGGTTCAGAATCTTAATTTTTGCGGAGTGCGCGGAGAACGGCAGTGCTGCTGATGGCGAAGCAGAGAACGGATCCGGGTGCGGCGACGAGCACGACATTGGCGCTGAGATGCAGGATGTCGGCGACGACGGCGGTGACGGCGAAGATGAGTCCCAGTACGTTGAGCCAGAGCGGGGCGCGAACCCGGCCGCTGCCTTGCGAGCGAAAACGAAGTTGCAGGAGAAGAGCCGCGAGTCCGATGGCCGCGACCACAACCAGGGCGAGTGGGCTGGAAAAGGCCGAGCGGCTCGTGTAGATCACCACGAGAGCCAGGGCGAGGAGCAGCAATCCGGCGGCAACGATGCTCCAGCGCCGGGGCTTGGGCGCGGGGACCGGGTTGGAAGCGGCGTCGGGCAAGGAGTTCCGTCCCAAGTTATACAGGGCGGAGTGCGAGTTTTTCAAATAAAGCGTAACCGCTTATCGTTCCTGCAGTTTCCTCTCAGCCAAATCTTCTGCCCTTGTCAGTGCATCGGCGGCCTTGACCTTTACATCCGGTTGCACTCCCGTTCCTTCCCAGTTGGTCTTGGAGATGGGATTGATGACTCGCATGCCGGGAATGCGAATGGTGAAGTGGTCATCAATGCGATGCGGCATACCCTTATGACCGTGGCCCGACGTGGTCTCTCCCACAAGCGTGGCGCGCTGCAGCATCTTCAGGTCGTAGCTGAAACCCTCTGCGGCAGAGAACGTGGTCGCTGAAGTCAGCACAAAAGCAGGCTTGTCCGCCAGCCTGTTGCCAGGAACAGGCGGCGGCGTCCAACTCTGTTCGGTGGAGTTCTCGCCGCGATCGTAGAAATCGTTCAAGTGCGTGGGATGATCGAACAGGTAGGAGGCGAGGAGGGCGACCATGTTGGCATAGCCGCCGCGATTGTCGCGCAGATCAAAGATGATCGCATCCGCGTTGTTCAAGGAAGTCATCGCCGCAGACACCGTTTTCCCGCAGACCACAGCATCGGGGAACGCATTGAATTTCAAATAGCCGATATTGTGCGGCAAGATCCTGGCGGTTTCGATCGTGCAGTTGTTGTGCTGCATTTCCTTCCGATAGCCTGCAACTTCGGCGGTCGTTGGTGCGGATGGATTCTCAGACGACTTGACGGTGCTGTAGGCCATCACCAGGTATTTGTCATGGCTTACCTCCATCATCTGCCCGGTCAGAAGATCGGCAAACATTGCGCCGTCTGTTACCGCATCGTCGTCGCCGGCGGTTTCGTGCGCCAGAAGGGCAGCCGCTATTTTCTGGGCAAGGTCGAAATCGACGTAGTACTTGGTCAGGTTTCTGACGGCGCCGCGAATCACGCGTTGCCGTTCTCTAACACCCAGCTTCGACGCCTCGGCCGCCGGCACGACAATTGCAGTGGCTGCCCCCTCCGGCTTGGCTTGCTGCGGTTGCGCCTGAAGGATGCCCGGTCGATCAAGCACTGGGAGTGGATTCAGCCGGAGATCAGCCGTCTTGGCCGATTGCGGGGCCAACGTGTGCTTTGCCTGTCCACCGCTCTCGAACACCCCTCCTGCACTGGAGTTCGCCTCTGATCGTGGTCGTTGTGCGGCCGATGAGTGAGAGACGGGACTTTGAGGAATTTGGTTCGGAACCGCGCTTGCCGGCGAGGTCGCGAGCGTTGGCAAATGCAGAGCCGAGTGGGGACGGGCCGGCAAAGCGAGCGTGGAGTTTTGTTCCGGGCCCTGAGTGACTACCGGGCTCGCGGAGCGCGCGCTCGGGCTTGCGATCGGGCCGGAATCCGATTGAATCGGCCGTGAGCTATCCGACTGAACTTCCCGAATGCGCACCTGGAGAATGTGGATCCAACTGTACCGGATGGCAAAGCAGGTGAAACCGAAGATGGCCGTCGACAGCACGAGGCCATGGATGAGGGCACCCGCACGCGGCCGGAAGGGATCGAGACTACAGAAGGAAGGAATGCCGTCGGAAGCAGGTTGCTGTGCGGGCGAAAGCTCGTGCCAGAATTCCGGACGCAGCGTCCACTGGCGAAACAGCGACACCAGGCCATCGACCAGCAGTCTGAAGGCTTCTGATCTTCCCGCATTCTGGTCGAAGATCGAAAGCATCTCGTCTGCGAATCGCTGGCGGAAGCCGGACGGATGCAGCCGCAGCGCGCACCGGTAGAAAAGCCGAAGCATTAGGCCCTCCGGGGCTTGGCGACCTGTAAGCGCAGTCGCGCTTCGCGCACGACTTCGTTGAGCCGGTCGGTTTCCGCTGCCAGCACGCCCCGGCCAAGCGCAGTGAGGCGGTAATAGCGGCGGCGGGGATCTTCGTCGCCAGGGCGGCGGCCTCGCTCCTGCACGAGCTTACGCTGAATCAGCTTTTGCAGATTGTCGTAGAGAGTGCCGGGTCCGAGTTTATATTTCTTCTCCGATTGCCGCGCCACCTCCTGCATGATGGCATATCCGTGGAGGTCGTCGGCAGCCAGAGAAAGCAAGATGTGGAGCGTCGCGGGGGACAGGGGGAGAAAGCTGGAGGTGTCGTCCTTCATAAGTCGTGTTCCGTTATATCGGAATCCGAGTCATGGGTCAAGCGTCCGGCGATTTGGGCACGGCTCGGAGTGCAAGCGCCGGGCACGGATGCCTCAGCCGCCGGCCGGCGAGGTTCTCGACGAGTTGCTCACCCAACTCATGGTGTTTGTACGCCCCCGGACTGGGAGGGCCCGTCTCTGGACTTGCGGGATGCCACTGGGCGCCGGGCTGTGCCTCCTGACGACGTTCCGGAGAACCGCGGAGTGGTCGACGGAGCAGGGTTCACATTTTTCAGCGCGGACGTTCCCCGGATCTGGCTGGCCGGTTGCGGTTCTTGATCGCGAATCCTTCGGTGCGAGTGGCCGCTCGATAGGCGGCGAAAAGACGGATCAAAGATCTGTACCCAGGGCAAAACGTTGCGCAAGACATTGCCCGCGCTAACTTCAAAGTGCCGGGATGGCATCCGCTCGGGACCTCAGGCAAGAAACCCAACACGCGGGCTGTGGCCCCAGGTGAAGGCGCAAGCACGCAACCGAGGGCGGGCTAGGCGATGCCGTTGCTTTGAGGGGCAGGGGGAGGGCCTTCGGGAGGAGTCCATCCGGGCTGCGGTGCGCATCGCCCCCCTCATCCCCAGACTGCCCGCCGTACTGGAGACCGAGAAGGCATTCGAACAGGCATTCGCACCTGTGGCGTCGGTGGCGCTTCGAGATCGCGCTCAGTATCACAAACTATACCTTTGGGCGAGGGACGGGCGAAATCTCGTCGTTTTTTATTACAATCGAGTGCGCGTCGACCGCGGAGCGTAACTCTCAAGATGGCCACACCTCGCATGAGCAATACCATTCTGGTTACCGGAGGAGCGGGATTCATCGGCTCCAACTTTGTCTTGCAGCAGATGCAAGATGAGTCGGCGTCGATCGTGAATCTCGACAAACTGACGTACGCGGGAAACCTGCACAATCTGGAGAGCCTAGCAGCCGCTGGTCGGTATGAATTTGTTCGCGGCGATATCGGCGACCGCGAGCTTATGCGGCAATTACTGGAAAAACAGCAGCCGGCCGCGATCGTGCACTTTGCAGCGGAGAGTCACGTCGACCGCTCGATCCGGGGGCCGGAGGATTTCATTCGGACCAATATCGACGGGACATTCGCATTGCTGGAAGAAACTCGGGCATTCTGGAACGCGCTTCCGGATGCAGAACGAAAGACTTTTCGCTTTCTGCACGTTTCCACCGACGAAGTCTATGGCTCGCTCGGGCCCGACGATCCGCCGTTCAGCGAGACCACCCCGTATTCACCGAACAGTCCGTACGCCGCGTCGAAAGCCGCGTCCGACCATCTGGTGCGCGCCTATCACCACACCTACGGCTTGCCGACACTTACGACGAATTGCTCGAATAACTATGGGAGATTTCAGTTCCCGGAAAAACTGATTCCGTTGATGATTCTCAATGCGCGGGATGGAAAGGCGCTGCCCGTCTATGGCGATGGCAAGAACGTCCGCGACTGGCTTTACGTCGAGGATCACTGCGAGGCCATCCGAACCGTGCTCCGTGGCGGGCGGCCGGGAGAGACCTATAACATCGGCGGCTGGAACGAGAAGCCGAACCTTGAAATCGTGCTGACGATCTGCGACCTGGTGGACGAAATTTCGCCGCGCAACCGAGGTCCCCGCCGCGATTTGATTACGTTTGTCAAAGATCGGCCAGGACACGACCGCCGCTATGCGATGGACGCGCGCAAAATTGAACGCGAGTTGGGCTGGAAGCCGAAGCTGACCTTTGAAAGCGGCATTCGTAAGACGGTTCGCTGGTATCTTGAGAATGAGGCATGGGTGCGGGACGTGACCAGCGGAAGCTACCGGCAATGGGTTGCCACGCACTACTCCGGGTAGCGGCCACGAACACGGCGCGAAAGACTGATGGAATCATGAAAGAAACCACACAGTATCGAGGCATCATTCTGGCTGGAGGGTCGGGGACGCGCCTTTATCCGGTGACGCAAGTCATGGGCAAGAGCCTGCTTCCGGTTTACAACAAGCCCATGATCTACTACCCGTTGTGCACGCTCATGCTGGCGGGGATCCGGGACATTCTTGTGATTTCCACTCCCGACGACGCTCCGAAGTTTCAGGCGCTTCTGCGCGATGGGAGCCAGTACGGAATTCATCTACAGTATCAGGCGCAACTCAAACCCGAGGGTATCGCGCAGGCATTTCTGCTGGGGCAGGAGTTCCTGAAGGGCAGTCCGTGCGCCCTGGTGCTGGGCGACAACATTTTTTACGGGCACGATCTCGCCAAGGATCTGCGAGAAGCTTCCAGCAAAGTTCATGGGGCCCGCGTGTTCGCTTATCCGGTCCACGATCCAGAGCGTTATGGCGTGGTGGAGTTTGATGCACGCGGACGCGCGCTAAGCATCGAGGAAAAACCAAAGAATCCGAAATCGCGATATGCGGTCACAGGGCTCTATTTCTACGATGACCATGTGGTCGAGATCGCGAAATCTCTAAGGCCGAGCGCCCGCGGCGAACTCGAGATTACCGACGTCAACCGGATCTACCTGGAGAAGGAGCAACTGGAAGTGGTGGTGATGGGACGTGGCATGGCTTGGTTGGACACCGGCACGCACGAATCGCTGATGGATGCCGCTCTTTATATTCAGGCAATCGAAAAGCGCCAGGGGCTGATGGTGGCGTGTCCCGAGGAGATCGCCTATCGCTCGGGCTACATCACCGCCGGGGAGGTTGAAAAGATCGGGAGCGCGATGAAGAACAGCAGCTATGGAGCGTATCTCCTGCAGCTTTTGCGGGAAAGGGTATTCTGAGAAGAGGACGGAAGCCTTCCGAATACGGGGAGCGATGGACGCGATGAAACAGATTTCGACTTCTTTGCCGGGCGTCGTCATTCTCGAGCCACGTGTGTTCGGCGACGAACGGGGTTTCTTTCTGGAGAGCTACAACCAAAAGGTCTTTGCCGAGTTGGGGATCGAACCGTGGTTCGTGCAGGATAACCATTCCAGCTCGGGGCGGAATGTGTTGCGCGGACTGCACTATCAGATCAAACAGGCACAGGGAAAACTGGTCCGCGTGGTCGAGGGCGAGATTCTGGATGTCGCCGTGGATGTGCGCCGCAGCTCTCCTAGGTTCGGGGGATGGGAAGCCGTACGTCTGTCGGAGGAGAATAAACGAATGCTTTGGATCCCGGCCGGCTTTGCCCATGGATTCCGCGTGCTTTCGGAGAAGGCGCAGGTGCTGTATAAGGCGACCGACTACTATGCTCCGGAACACGAGCGTACGCTGGCTTGGAATGCTCCGGATTTGAAGATTAATTGGGAACTGGAAGGCGAGCCCATTGTGTCGGCGAAAGACCTGCGCGGGGTTGCTCTTGGGGAAGCCGAAACCTTCGAATAGCCGCTGGGAAATATTACGATGAAAGTGACGATTTTTGGCGCCACCGGCCTTCTGGGCAAGGTTCTCATGCGCGAGTGGCGCGGGGACGAAGTTGTCGGTCTCGGCTCCGGCGACGCGGATATTCGCGACGCCGACCGGGTGCGGGAGGTGGTGGTGAAGACCCGCCCCGACTGGATCGTGCTGGCAGCGGCATACACCAACGTGGACGATTGCGAAACTCACCCGGATCTGGCATTTGCCGTCAATCGCGACGGGCCGGTAAATGTGGCTCAGGCCGCCCAGCAGATCGGAGCGAAATTCTTGTTTCTCAGTTCCGATTACGTGTTCGATGGAAACAAGACCTCGCCTTATGAAACGACCGATGCGCGCAATCCGCAGAGCGTTTACGGACGGTCGAAGGCGGAGGCCGAAGTTCTCGTGCTCGACCTGCTGCCAGAATGTTGCATCGCGCGAACTTCGTGGTTGTTTGGGACCGGTGGGAAGTGCTTTCCGGACACCATCCTGAAACTGGCTGCCAGCCGGCCGGCGTTGGATGTGGTCAGCGACCAGCGTGGTTGCCCGACTTACTCGGTGGACTTGTCAAGGGCGATCATCGGGCTGTGCCGTAACCATGCCCGTGGAATTGTGCACGTGACAAACGCCGCGGATTGTTCGTGGTTTGAATTCGCGCGCGAGATTGTAAAGGGTGCGGGACTTGCCACCGAGGTTCGTGCGGTCAGCAGCCAACAAGTGGCGCGTCCGGCGCCCCGTCCGGCGTTCTCTGTTCTTTCTTCGACGAGCGTGCGGCAGTATGGAATTGCCATGCCCACGTGGCAGGATGCCCTGCAACGATATTTGCAGGAACGTAAGAACTGAGCATTCTCTCCAGGACGTTGCTTGGTTTCACTCGAGGCTGTTACGATGCGGCGGGGTCCTCGCCATTTGCAGTCCATCCTGAACTACATCGACGGGCAGTTCGTGCATGCGCAACGCGACTTCGCCGACGTCAACCCGGCCGATGGCAGCGTGATCGCGCAGGTCGCGGAAGCGGATCAGGGACTCGTCAATGATGCGGTGCAGGCAGCCCGCCGGGCCGTGCGCGGAGAGTGGAGCCGATTGCGTGTCCGCGAACGTGCCGCGTGTTTGCACAAAGTGGCCGATGCGATTGAGGCCAGATTCGACTGCTTGGTCGCGGCAGAGGTGGCGGATACGGGCAAGCCAGTCGCCCTTGCCTCGCGCTTAGATATTCCACGCGCGGCCGAGAATTTTCGGGTATTCGCAGAGGTGATCAAGACGGCAGGCCTGGAATCCTTTCAGACTGAAACTCCAGACGGCAGGAGCGCCCTGAACTATGCAGTGCGCAAGCCGTTGGGCGTCGTGGGAGTGATCACTCCGTGGAACCTGCCTTTCTTGCTGCTGACGTGGAAAGTTGCGCCTGCCTTGGCGTGCGGCAACACCGTGGTCGTGAAACCGTCCGAGGAAACCCCAGCGACCGCTACGCTGCTGGCGGAGGTCATGAAAGAAGCTGGGATCCCCAACGGGGTTTATAACGTTGTCCACGGGTTCGGAGCGAGCTCGGCGGGCGAATTTCTCACACGACATCCGGATGTGAATGCGGTGACCTTCACCGGCGAGTCCGAAACCGGCGCTGCGATCATGAAGACGGTGGCGGCTTCGGTGAAGCCGGTTTCTTTTGAACTCGGCGGTAAAAATGCAGCGATCGTGTTCGCGGACTGCGACTTCGAGGAAGCGGTGGCTGGAATCAGCGAGGCAGTATTCCTCAACACCGGGCAGGTTTGCCTGTGCGCCGAGCGGGTTTACGTCGAGCGGGCAATCTTTGATAAGTTTGTCGATGCCTTGAGGCACAAAGCTGAAGGTCTGCGCCTTGGATCTCCCCTGGAGAAGACTACGGATCTGGGGCCGCTGATCTCATCGCAGCACCGCGAGAAAGTGCTCTCCTATTACAGGCTGGCGCGTGAACAGGGAGCAACGGTGGTGACCGGTGGCGGCATTCCCGAGTTCGGCAATGCCCTCGACCAGGGTTTCTATGTGCAACCGACCATCTATACTGGGTTACCGGAATCAGCACGCTTGGTGAGGGAAGAAATCTTCGGGCCGGTCTGCCATGTCGCTTCCTTTGATACAGAAGAAGAAGCGGTGAGCATGGCGAACGACACCAAGTACGGTCTGGCCGCGTCGATCTGGACTACGAATCTGAAACGAGGCCACCGCGTGGCGCAACAGATGAATGTGGGCATCACCTGGGTGAATTGCTGGTTCCTGCGGGATCTGCGGACGCCGTTCGGTGGGGTGGGGCTCTCGGGGATCGGACGCGAAGGCGGCATGCACTCGCTGAATTTCTATTCGGAGCTGAACAATATTTGCATCCGACTGTGAGATTTCGACGGGCGTGTGGAATCTCTCAAACATGGGGAACGTCGAAAGCAAAGTGATTGCGGGAAAGGCGAAGCCGCGCGGTAAGTATCCGCACGTCAAGCGCGCGGGCGACTTCCTCCTGGTGTCGGGCACGAGTTCGCGCCGCGCCGATAACTCAATTGCCGGCGCCGAGGTGGATGAGTTTGGAACGGCGCATCTCGACATTCGAGTGCAGACCAGGACCGTGATCGAGAACCTGCGCGACATTCTGAAAGCGGTGGGAGCGCGACTCGAGGATGTTGTCGAAGTGACGACTTACCTGGTAAACATGAATGATTTCGCGGGTTACAACGAGGTGTATGGCGAGTTCTTTGGCTACGATGGGCCGGCTCGCACGACTGTAGCCGTGCACCAGTTGCCGCATCCACATTTATTGATTGAGATCCGGGCGATGGCGCATCAGCCGGAGAAAATGAACTAAGGGGGCGCAATGCCGTCCATCAAGAACCTAAAGGCGTTCAACTTTCAGGCCTGGATCGATGAGAACCAAGAGAAGTTCAAGCCTCCCGTGGGTAATGCCCAGGTTTGGGAAGACGGCGAAATGATGGTGACGGTGGTTGGAGGTCCCAACCACCGGCGGGATTATCACGACGATCCGACCGAAGAGTTCTTCTACCAGTTGAAGGGCAACATATTTCTTCGCATTATGGAGACCCCGGGCCAACCTCCACTCGAGATTGCCATTAAAGAAGGCGAGATCTTTTTGTTGCCGAAGCATATGCGGCATTCGCCGCAGCGCCTGCAGGCGGGCACGATTGGCGTGGTGGTCGAGATGCCAAGGCCCGAGGGTGCGCTCGATGGTTTCGAGTGGTATTGTCAGAGTTGTCATCAGCTGGTGCATCGCGCGGAAGTGAAACTGAAGAGCATCGTGCGCGATTTGCCGCCTTTGTTTGCGGAGTTCTACAGCAACCAGAGCTTGCGCAAGTGTAAACACTGCGGTGCGGTTCACCCCGGCAAGCAGTAAAAATGGCAGTCATCGACATCCATAATCATTTCTTTCCGCGTGCCTGGCCTGATCTGGCGGCCCGCTACGGCACTCCAAACTGGCCGTCGATCAAGCACAGCCAGCCGGGAAAGGCGGAGATCATGGTGGGCGATCGATTCTTCCGCCAAATCGATTCCGCGTGCTGGGACCCTGAGGTGCGCCTCCAGGAGATGGACCGGGACGGGGTCGAGATGCAGGTTCTCTCCGCCACACCGGTGCTGTTCGCCTACGAGCGTCCGGTCGAGCATGCGCTCGATTGCGCGCAGTTGTTCAATGACGCGGCCTTGGAACTCTGCGCGCAGGGCAGGGGCCGGTTGAAATCCTTGTGCCAGGTTCCTCTGCAGGACATCGACGCTTCCTGTTCGGAGCTCAGTCGGTGTATGCGGGCGGGCCATCTTGGCGTGCAAATCGGAAATCATGTTGGCGAGAAGAATCTCGATGACCCTGGGATTGTGACCTTCCTGCAGCACTGCGCAGAAGAAGGTGCGGCGGTG
>Ga0210402_10003313_pt1 | contig 15167 bp, 10 predicted proteins | sample IncBWC7MmetaG_FD_161055 | JGI IMG/M metagenome (GOLD analysis project Ga0210402, IMG submission 161055) | Forest soil microbial communities from Barre Woods Harvard Forest LTER site, Petersham, Massachusetts, United States - Inc-BW-C-7-M | ecosystem: Environmental > Terrestrial > Soil >...
GATCGCCTTGGCAATTTTGTTGGCGATGCCGATCTCGGAGGTATTGAGGTTGACGTTATACGCCACCAGGAATTTCCGAGCGCCTACTACAGTTACACCGGCCGTCGGATGCACCTTCGGATCGCCCACGTCCGGCTGCCGGTCCGCATTTTTCCTCAGCTCGTCGCGCAATCCCTCGAACTGCCCGCGCCGTATGTTTTCGAGATTGGTGCGTTCTGGCCGCATCGCCGCAGCTTCATAGAAAAACACCGGAATGCGATGGCGCTTCCAGATTTCCTGACCCACGCGCCTGGCGAGCGCCACGCAGTCTTCAATCGTCACGCCATCGATCGGAATGAACGGCACTACATCCGTCGCACCAACGCGCGGATGCGCCCCCGTATGCTGAGTCAGATCGATGAGTTCCAGCGCTTTGCCGGTGCCCAGCAACGCCGCCTCGGCAACAGCTTCCGGCTCGCCCGCCAGCGTCACCACGCATCGATTGTGGTCCGCGTCCATCTCGCGATCGAGCACATAGACGCCCGGCACTCCGCTCATGGCCGCAACAATCGCGTCCACCTTCGCGGGGTCACGCCCCTCCGAGAAATTCGGCACGCATTCAATCAGTCGGTTCATCTGGTCGTCGATATCCTGTCGCGAGCCTTCAGGCCCGCGCATCCTCGATCCAATGTAGCCCTCGCGACACTACATTGTTTGCCGCGAATAAATAATCTCGCCGCGCTTAATGGTCATCCAACAGGTGTTCACTCCAAAATAGTAGGGAATTTCGCGATAGTCTTCCACTTCGAAGACCGCCAGGTCTGCTTGTTTGCCAACTTCCAGCGAACCAATGTGTTTGTCGCGTCGCAAAGAATATGCTGCATTGATCGTAGTCGCGGCAATGGCCTCCGCCGGAGTCATCCGCAGTTGCGTGCAAGCCAGCGACAGAATCATTGGCATGCTCACGGTCGGACTCGTACCGGGATTGTAGTCAGTTGCCAACGACACGATTGCGCCCGCCTCAATCAAAGCCCGCGCCGGCGCATATTGCCTGAGCCCAAGATGAAAGTCGCATCCCGGCAAGAGCGCGGCAACGGTGTTCGACTTTGCTAGCGTGTTGATGTCCGCGCGATTCACTTGCTCCAAGTGATCGCAACTTGCCGCACTCATCTTCACCGCAAGCTGCGCGGCGCCAGTCCGTGAAAGCTGCTCGGCGTGCACGCGCGGCACCAATCCACGCCGCAGACCCGCCTCCAGCACCTGCCTCGATTGTGCCAGCGTAAAAGCTCCGCGATCGCAGAATACGTCGCAGAATTCCGCCAACCGCGCAGCACCAATTTCCGGAATCAACTGCTCCGTCAAAAGGCGCACGTATCGATCGGCCCCGTCGCCTCGCCCACGAAACTCGGCCGGCACCACGTGCGCGCCCAGAAACGTCGACGCAATCTCCAACGGCTGCTCCACCGCCAATTCCTTGTGCAGCCGCAAAATCTTCAGCTCACTCGCCGCATCAAGCCCGTAGCCGCTCTTAGCCTCAATCGTCGTGGTTCCGTGCGCCGCAAATTCTTTCAGCGCAGCCAGTGCTCGCGCCTTCAACGCACCACTTGTAGCTGCGCGCAACTTCCGCACCGAGTTGAGAATCCCACCGCCCTTGCGGGCAATCTCTTCATAGCTCGCGCCACGAATCTTCAACTCATACTCTTCCGCCCGGCTCGACGCGTGAATCAGATGCGTATGCGCATCTACGAATCCCGGCAATACCACGCGGCCGCCCGCATCGACCCTACGTGTCGCTTTCGCCTCCGGCAGCGACTCGACCTTCATGCGAGTGTCCACCGCGACGATACTTCCATCGCGCACCAAAAGCGCGCCATCGCGAATCACACTCAGTCTGGAAAGGGAGGTGCCACGTCGCGGACCGCGTCCCCGCAACGTCAGCAACTGCGAAGCTCCAGTAATCAGCAGGGAATCAGACAAGGCCTAGCTATTATGCCTTGCGTTCGACGCGTTGTCAGTTGCGCCAGTTCCTCGCTACTTGCCCAACGCTGCGGCGATAGTCTGCAACCATCCAATCGCGGCGAGGCACAGCACCAGGAACACCACAAACCGGTCGCTATCCGTAACTTTCGCGTTTCCCGAGAAATAAGTGAACCAGGCCAACAGCCCCTGCGTCCCCAGCGCGTACGCGATCAGCCACGGCGGCGTAGGATCGCTCAACACGCGGTGCACGAGGCGCAGTGGTTCCTCCGGCGATCCGGAAACCAGTCGCGGCCCCTCACGAACCAGCGGCAACACGATCGACGGCAGGCCCATTGCCAGCAGAAACAGCGTCAGCCACAGACTCAGACGAACGGGTTGCCAACGCAACCAGGCGGGTCGTTGCATTCGTTGCATGGGCTAAAGCATCGGCACTTTGACGCCGTTCTTTTTCGCAAACGCAATTGCATCCGGATAGCCAGCGTCCACGTGGCGCACAACGCCCATTCCCGGATCGTTGGTCAGCACGCGCTCGATGCGCACCGCCATTTCTTTCGTTCCGTCCGCCACGGTTACTTGCCCAGCATGCTGCGAATAACCAATCCCCACGCCGCCCCCGTTATGAATCGAAACCCACGACGCTCCGCTCGCCGTATTCAGCAGCGCATTCAGCAGCGCCCAATCCGCCACCGCATCCGAACCATCCTTCATCGATTCCGTCTCGCGAAACGGCGAAGCAACCGAGCCGCAATCCAGGTGATCGCGCCCAATCACAATCGGCGCTTTGAGTTCGCCTTTCGCCACCAGATCATTCAGCGCCAGTCCAAACTTGTCGCGCTCGCCGTATCCCAGCCAGCAAATGCGCGCCGGCAATCCTTGGAACCGCACGCGCTTCTGGGCCAGCGTGATCCACCGCTTCAGATGCTCGTTCTCCGGAAACATTTCCAGGACCAGCCGGTCGGTCCGGGCAATGTCCGAAGGCTCGCCGGAAAGCGCCGCCCAGCGAAATGGTCCTTTGCCTTCGCAAAACAGCGGACGAATATACGCCGGGACAAATCCCGGGAAGTCGTAAGCGTTTTTCACGCCCTGCTGAAACGCAAACGTGCGGATATTATTTCCGTAATCGAAAGTAACCGCGCCGAGCTTCTGCAAGTCCAGCATTCCCTGAACGTGGGCAGCCATCGCGGCCATCGACCGCTTCTTGTACTCCTCGGGACTGCTCTTGCGCAGTTCTAGTGCAGCTTCTAGCGTCATCCCGTTCGGAACGTAACCGCCGATTGGATCGTGCGCGCTGGTCTGATCGGTTAGCAAATCCGGCACCACGCCGCGCTTTGCCAGCTCCGGAATTACATCGGCGCAGTTGCCGACCAGTCCAACCGAAGTCGCTTCGCCTTTGCGCACCGCATTCTTCAGAATCCGCAGCGCCTCATCCAGAGACGTCACCATTACATCGCAATATCCAGTCTTCAGCCGTTTCTTGATGCGCTCCGGATCGACGTCAATTCCCAAAAACGCCGCGCCATTCATCGTCGCGGCCAGCGGCTGTGCTCCACCCATTCCGCCCATGCCGCCCGTTACCACCAATTTGCCGCTCAAACTCCCGGCAAAATGTTTCACCGCTGCCGCGGCAAACGTCTCGTACGTCCCCTGCAAAATCCCTTGCGTCCCGATGTAAATCCAGCTGCCCGCGGTCATTTGCCCGTACATCATCAAACCCGCGCGGTCCAACTCATGAAACGTGTCCCAATTGCTGAAATGTCCAACTAGATTGGAATTGCAGAGCAGCACCCGCGGAGCGTACTCATGCGTGCGGAAAATCCCCACCGGCTTGCCCGATTGCACCAGCAGTGTCTCGTCGTTCGCCAATTCCTTCAGCGACCGCACAATCCCATGAAAGCACTCCCAATTCCGCGCCGCTTTCCCCGTTCCGCCGTACACCACTAGATCTTCCGGCTTCTCCGCCACTTCTGGATCGAGATTGTTCATCAGCATGCGCAGCGCCGCTTCCTGCTGCCAACCCTTACAGGAAATCGCCGTCCCCCGCGCTGCCCGAAACGGCCCGCGCGACAATCCCTTTTCGTTCAGCGTGCTGGTTGCACTCATCCTGCTTGCTCTCCGCCGCTCATCTTAACGCACCGTCATTCCGATTGCACTGCGCGCGCCTTCTCCGTTTTCCTCCGCGACGGAGGCTTGCTCATGAAGAAATTGTCCTGGCTCGCCGGTGCAACCCTTCTTGTTCTTGCGTTGTGCAGCATCGCCGTTCGTTCCAACTCGCGCCCCACAGCGCAATACTCCTAGCGACCGCCTAACCTGCCGAACCTCGCTCCGGCACAATCGCCCCGAATCCCCCGACGTTGCCACGGCGAAATCCAAGTGCGGCCAAGGCGCGGTACCACATCACCTTGAATCGCGACGGTTTTGCCACGCGGATCTCCAGGGGCTGGCTGGCGTCGCCAATCACCTTCAGCACAATCGAAATCCCAGATTCTTGCCAACGCAAGAGCACGTGGGCAAGGTCTTCCTGCGGAGCCGAATTCGCCGTTTGCACCAGAATCACCCGCCTGATTCCATGTTCCAGCAGAAACTGCGCCGACGGAAAATCTTGCGGGAACACCATCCACCGGTTGTCGAACATATGTTCCACCACCGGACGCGTTCCCCCGCAGCGATTGGCATCCAGCACAAAAGCCGGGGGCGCGTTCGGCGGCAACACGTGATTCCTCATTATGTTCACGCTGGTGCAAACCTCCCGGACCATGGCGTTCATATCCAGGGTCACGCTGGGCGGAGATTCCTTGCCGGAAAACCCTATCAATCGCGCCGGAGAAGCATTGATCAGCGAAACTGTGCGATACCCAATGCCTCCGAGCTGCATCGCTAGAGAAAACGATTCCGTTCCCGGTAAATCGATCACGATGGCGCTCGCGGAATCGGTTTTTCGTTCAAACCATTCCATCGGCGTAGCCAACTCGGCTGCGCACAATCCGCTTTCGTCGCAGGCAACTTGCGCGAAAAATGCCGGAGCTACCCAAGGTGACCAGATCGAATCCGGCGGCGCCCAGATTGCGTACAACTCTCTACCGGACAACATCGCGTTCCTCCTTTGAGCTGATTAACACGGCAATATCTTGTGCGTTCTGATCGATCAGCGGGTTCGACGAGATCCGTCCATAAATCCCCGCGGCGCGGCCATCGATGGTAAAAACGCCGAGGCAGACATGCCGTGGACCGCAGCTCGATGCTATCGCGATGCTCTCGAATCGGCGTTGTGCCACCCAATCGTCCGGATGCCGCTGCGCGTCTCTCTTCAAGCTCTTATAACGCGTCTCCTCGGTGATTCCAGCCATGGCAATATCTTCTCCCACACGCCCAAACACTGGCTTGTAGACCCAGTCCTCCGCCGAGACTGCTGGAACATCGCATGGACTTAGTGTTTCGGGCAAGAGCCTCTGCCACGTCGGAACCGGACTGCGTAGATCGTTCCAGGTCAGCGGAAATCGCTTGCTTTGGACTAATAGCGCCGTGCCGGAATTGCTCATCGGAGTTTTTCCTCCACGAAACCACGGCTTCCAGACATCCGCGGAACTCAGAAGCGGCAACCACTCAGCCGGATAGAAACGCACCAGCAAGCGAGGCGCACTCGCATCCGCTCCAGAAGAATTCACGAGTTCCGCGTGTCCGGAGTTCCAACGTATATGTGCCGGACTCAATAGCACCGCTCGCATCCCGCGCCGTTCCAGTTTTCTCGCGAGATATTCCATTACCTGGCGGTCATCGGAATGGGCCGTCGCGTGCACCAGACCCACAACCGCATTCTCGCCCGCAACCTTTGCAATAGCTTCAACGTAGGCGTCCGCCACGTCCGGCGGTGCCTGGCAACTCGGAAAATGCTTGGCCATCAACTGCGTGAAGCCGGACGCTTCGATGAAGCCGCCCGGCACGTCGGTATTTGCCTCTGAAATCCGCCAGCCCTCCATCGTCAAGTGAAAATCGAAACGCATAACTCGTGCAGCGCCAACGGGCGCGCCCTCGCCCTTGTTGCGCGACAACGCTTTTTGAACTTGTCTCGGTAGATTCAGCCTGGAATGCAGGTCGTTTCGCGCAACCAGTTCCGTCTCGGCGGCGAGCGTCTCTGCGGCCAATTCTTCTGCAAGGCCCACCAGCCCGCGCCACGTCTCACTTTCTAGGATGAGCGGATAGTCTGCCAGAACGCAATGATCTTCGGATTGAATATCCCACTTGCAGCAATCGAAGATGGCTCGCTCGCGCACGCGAGCCCAAATCGTTGGCTCCAAGGGGTCTCCCAAAACCCAAGGCACCATCACGAATGGGTCCCGCTAAGGATCACCCACCCATAAGCGGCCGCGATGTACACAAATGCCAGGCCGATCGATGCGCTCGCTCCGAGAGCCAGGCGGGGCTTCCTGCGCCTCAGAAGTATCTCGACCAACACCATCACGCTGCATAGAACCGAGGCAGGCACCGAGTAGTAGATTACGTCGCGCACGGTGGCAGACCACGACACCCAATCTCCCGCCACCGCCCATCCGCTCAGCAGGCCCAGCGCAACCAGAGAGCCGCCAAGCCGGAATCCAGCTCCGACATTTCGCTCGATGGTAATGGCCTCGGAAATCGCCGTCAGCCGTTCCGCCACAAACCACAAACCGAAGAACACGCCGCCAGACAATATGCCACTGAACACCACAGCCTCGACTCCCGGTCCATCACCGACATTCGCGCCGGCAAATGAAAGCGCTGCGCCCAGGATTGCCCCGCAAACTGCGGGCAAGGCCGCGCGGTGACCACGCTCCAAAACATCGTCGCGCATACTGATTCCGAGAAAGGGAAAGAGCAAGCTCATCCCGCCCAGCCACGCGATGCCGACAACCTGGTAGAACCCAACATACAGCGGGTCGCGTCGCACGTCTTTCGCGGCCAGCGTAAGCAGGACGGCGAAGATCACGAGGGCACACACGACGGGGGCAGCAAATAGACAAACTCGGATTCGGAACGGCAGCGCAAGTGGATTGACTGTGGCGGCTTCGCGGTACCAAGAACCCCAGGCGAGAACAATGAGAAATATCGCCGGAATGAAGTAGAAAGGCTCGAAGTCTGACAACTTTCTTTATTTGTCCTCTGACGCGAATAATACAGGAAACGTTTCGAGGGTCTACCGAATTCTCACGATTTGACGAAAGTTTTTGTGCGGATTGCGTGCTGCTCTCACCTGCGGTAGATTCACCTCATCACGATGAACAACGGCACCCTCCCCACACGATTCCTACACGCGGTCGACAACCTGCCGAATCCTCGCGCGCAGATGGTTCGCAGATCTGGCGTATGGGAAGCCGTCGCTTCTGCTGAGTTTTTGGGCCGCACGGCCGGGCTGTCCACTGCGCTCGTCGAGCTTGGCGTGAAATCGGGCGACCGCGTGGGACTGTTCGCTGCGAACCGGCCTGAATGGCATACTGCGGATTTCGCCATCACTGGCGCTGGCGGGGTCACCGTCCCTGTCTATTTCAACGAATCGCCGGACCGCATGATTTACATTTTGCGGCACTGCGAAGCGAAGATCGTCTTCGTTGCCGGCGGGCTGCAACTGGCCAAGCTTCTTGCCTGCCGCGACCAGCTTCCCGCGCTCGAACAGATTATTGTCGCCGACGGCGGTGACAGCGTTCCCGCTGAAATCCTTCGTTACGAAACACTTGTCTCTACGTCCGGCGGCACGGACATTTCCGCCTACCGCCTTCGTGCCGCACAAGTGGTTCCTGGCCAGCTGGCTTCCATCATCTACACTTCTGGTACCACGGGTGAGCCCAAAGGTGTCATGCTCACGCACAATAATTTCTGCTCGAACGTTACCGACACCTGCGTCGACTTCCGCCTCGATCCAAGTACCGATAGCGCGCTTTCTTTTCTGCCCCTGGCGCACGTTTACGGGCGGACGCTCGATTATGTTTATCTTTTTAACGGCGTGACCGTCGCATACGTAGAAGCCGTCGAGCAAGTCTCCGCCGCTTTGCTGGAGTTGCATCCCACAGTTATGGCGGCGGTCCCCCGCGTCTTTGAGAAAATCTACGCGCGAGTGATGGAGCAGGGGAGCAAGAGCGCCGGCCTAACGCGCAAGGTGTTCAACTGGGCTATGAGCGTCGCCGCTCTGACCGGCGCTTGGCGCAGCGGCGAGAAAAGTATAGGCGCGCTGTGGAAGACGCAGTGGGCACTGGCCGACCGGCTCGTCTACAAGAGAATCCGTGCTGGGACCGGAGGCAACATTCGGCTGGTGTGTTCCGGCGGCGCGCCACTGTCCAAAGATCTGGCCGAATTTTTCTGGGCTGTCGGCGTGCCCATCTATCAAGGCTACGGACTTACGGAAACTTCGCCGATTCTTACTTCCAATTATCCGGTGAATCGTCTGGGGAGCTCCGGCAAAGCCATTCGCAACGTGCTGCTGCACATTGCCGAAGACGGCGAAATTCTTGCTAAAGGCCCGTGCATCATGCAGGGCTATTACAAGAGTCCTGAAGCTACCCGCGAAGTTCTCAGTGACGACGGCTGGTTTCACACAGGCGACATCGGGCACATTGACAAAGACGGCTACCTCTTTATTACCGATCGCAAGAAGGATCTGATCAAGACCGCTGCTGGGAAGTTCGTAGCGCCGCAACCGATTGAAAATGCGCTCAAGACCAGCCCGTACATTCTCAACGCTATGGTGGTTGGCGACCGGCGAAAATTTATTGCGGCTATAGTGGTTCCGAATCCCATCACGGTTTCAGCAAAGGCTGCCGAGCAGAAGATTCGTTTTTCGTCCAACTCCGAAATTGCCGCGCATCCGTTCGTGCGCTCGCTGATCGACGCCGAGATTAAGCGGCTGACCGCGCATCTCGCGCAATACGAGACTATCAAGCGCTTTGCGTTGCTGCCCGAGGACTTCACGTTCGACAACGGCTCGCTTACTTTTACGATGAAGCTCAAGCGCCGGGTCGTCGAACAGCAGTGCCACGACGTGATCGAGCAGCTGTACGCGGACGTTGCGGAGCCGCGTCCCGTAGCTCAGGATTGAATCCGTTGCGGGGCACCGGCGCGGAAAAAAAGTTGTAACCATTCCGCCGCACCACAACATCCAACAAGTAGTGAGCAATTCCCGGCAGAGGAGAGAATCCACCATGACAGCTACAGCGACTTCCAAAGCCCGAATGTATAAGAGCAGCGTTGGTGTTCCAGACAAGAATCGCCAGGCGATCATCGCGCTGCTTAATGCGCGATTGGCCGACAGTATCGACCTGCGTTCACAAATCAAGTGGGCGCACTGGAACCTCAAGGGCATGCACTTCATCCAGTTGCACCTGTTCTTTGATTCCGTGCAGGAGCACGTCGACAACCAGAGCGACACGATCGCGGAGCGCATTGCGGCGCTTGGCGGCGTAGCCAACGGTACGGTGCGCGAAGTTGCGGCCAAGAGCGGCTTGAATGAAGCGGACCTTTCGGCTTCCGATGGGGCATCGCAGTTGAAGTGGCTGGTGCACAACGTCGCGCATCACGCGAACGCGCTGCGTACTGCCGTGCAGGAGTCTGACGATCTTGAAGACGCCATCACCACCGACCTGTTCACCAGCATTACTCGGGAACTCGACAAGGACTTGTGGTTCATCGAGGCGCATCTGCAATCCTAAGTTCTTGACATTAGCAACTCTGAAAGCTGGGACGCCGCACAGTTGCCGCGTCCCAGCTTTCTTCTTTTGCCCGCCTGTCAGCCCGCTCGCACTTCTGCGCTAAGTCCCCTTCTGAGCTACAATCTAGAATCATGCCCGACCAACTGGTCATCGCTGGACGCGCTTTCAACTCGCGGCTTATCGTCGGAAGCGGAAAGTACCGCAGCTTTCAGGAAATGGCTCGCGCGCATGCTGCCAGCGGCGCGGATATGGTTACCGTTGCGGTGCGTCGCGTGAATCTGACCGACCGCACGAAAGAATCGCTGCTGGACTACATCGACCGCGAGAAGATTTTCATCCTGCCGAATACGGCAGCATGTTACACGGCTGACGAAGCCATTCGCACTGCGCGACTCGGCCGCGAGGTCGGACTCTCGAACTGGGTGAAGCTGGAAGTGATTGGCGACCAGCAAACGCTGTTTCCGGACACCGAGCAACTGATCGAGGCAACGCGCGTTTTGGTTAAGGAAGGCTTCGTGGTGCTGCCGTACACCAACGACGATCTGATTGCCGCCCGCAAACTGATTGATGCTGGTGCTGCGGCGGTGATGCCACTTGCCGCCCCGATTGGCTCTGGGCTGGGCATCCAGAATCCCGCGAACTTGCGGATTCTGCGCGAGCGCATCACGGAAGTGCCGATGATCGTGGATGCCGGCGTAGGCACGGCCTCCGACGCCGCTCTGGCGATGGAACTCGGCGCCGACGGCATTTTGATGAATACCGCGATTGCCGAAGCTGCTGACGCTGTGCTGATGGCTGAAGCCATGCGCGACGCCACGATCGCAGGCCGTAAAGCCTATCTGGCAGGCCGCATGCCAAAACGGCTGTATGCTTCTGCTTCTTCTCCACTCTCTGGCGTCGTTCGCTAACACATGAATACGAAGGTTGCGCTGGTTACCGGTGCAGGGAAGCGCATCGGCCGTGCCGTCGCGTTGCGTTTGGCGCACGACGGTTGCGATGTGGTTGTGCATTACCGCTCCTCCGAAGCGGAGGCGGTTGCCGTTGTTGCAGAAATCGAGCGAATGGGACGCCGTGCGATTGCGATTGGCGCGGACTTGAATCGCGTGGATGCGATTGGGAGCTTGTTCGAGAAGGTGAAAGAAACGTTTGGGCGGCTGGATGTTTTGGTTAACAGCGCGGCGAATTTCAAACACACGGAATTCGCGTCGACGAGCGAGCAGATTTGGGATGAATCACTGGATACGAATTTGAAGGCAGTTTTTTTCTGTTGCCAGGCAGCCGCGCCGATGTTGAAGGCTAGCCGCGGGGCGATCGTTAATTTCGCAGACATCGGCGGAATCATGGGTTGGCCGGGGTACATCCCGCACTGCGTGTCGAAGGCCGGAGTGATCATGCTGACACGCGGCCTGGCGAAGGAGTTGGCGCCGGAAGCGCGTGTGAACGCGATTGCGCCGGGAACCATCACCATGCCCGGCGATCCGGCGGAATGGGAAGCGGACTTCATACGACGCGCTCCGCTGGCGCGGTCCGGGCGGCCAGAGGATGTGGCTGGAGCGGTATCGTATTTGGTGAGCGCCGGGTTCGTGACCGGGCAGGTGCTGGTGGTTGACGGCGGACGCACGCTGTAGTTGTTGGTTCGCATAGGCTTATAGGCCCTCGTTCCGAGGGCACGACAGTTCCAAAATGGGAAAACAGTGTGGAGAAACGCTCTGGGTGACACCCCGGTGTTTTGCGCAAAGAGTGCGCAAGGGATTGAAAAAAAGGGGATGGCTCTCGCGTTCTTGCGAAAGAGCGCCAAAGAGCGAGCAGTTGGAACGGCGCGGGCGGAGGAATCTGGTGAGGACCAGCGGCACGAGAATCGCGACGAGCAGCCGGGGCAGGGTGGGCAACATGACAGAGCATAGCATGTGTTGGCGCTTGTATCAAGTCAAATCGGAGTAGCGTTCGAACGCACTGTGGAAAACGCGACAGAGGCGCGAACCAGGACCGGCGGCTAGCAACGATACGAACGGCCCGCAGAAGTGGTCCAAGCGTGCCGTGGATGCCCCTTGACGCGGCGCAGTAATCTATCAGTTCTTTCTATGCTGCCTATTTGTGTAACGTATGTTTCTATGGGCTGCGTGGCTTTAGGTTGCACTAGTTGAATCTGATTGACATCCGCGGTACGGGAAACTAGACTCCAGCGAAACATTCGTCTCAGAAATGCAACAACCGTTGCAAAAGGTTGCCGCAGGGGGAGTCCGGCTGGGTGCAGGCCGGACAAAGATCGGATTGAGGGAGGAGAATATGAAACAACTCGGGGAGCAGGTTCGGGGAATTTATTGGCAAGCACTGCGGAGCGGAGTAGCGCGGTGTGCGGGAGTGCTGTTTGTACTCGCATGCCTTGTTTTTGCGCAGGGAGCTGTAGCGCAGACAACGTCCACGATTGAAGGGACAGTGCAGGATAAGCAAGGCGCGTCGATTGGAGGCGCGCACGTCCGTGTGTCCAGCGCGGAACTGGCGATCGACCGCACTGCAACGACGGAAACCGACGGCACGTACCGAGTGACGGCCCTGCCTCCCGGACACTACCAGATCCGAGTAGAGAAAGAGGGATTCCAGTCTGAGGTATTCAAAGATCTGGAGGTCACGCTGAACCGGACGTTGACGTTCGACGTGAACCTGCAAGTCGGCACGGTCAATCAAATCGTGGAGGTTAGCTCCGTGACCCCGCTGGTGGACACGACGATCTCTTCGACGGGAACAACTATCACGCCGCAGCAGATTGAAGACATGCCGATCAACGGGCGGAATTATCTGGATCTTCTGCAATTGGTGCCGGGAGTGGCGCTGAACCGGCAAAGCGACGCGCCTGGCAGCGACACGGCGACGCCGGTTCTTGGAGAACGGGGCGGAAACACGCTCTATCTTATCGACGGATTGCCGAACCGGGACAACTTCGGCGGCGGGCCTTCGCAGCAGTTCAACCAGGATTCGATTCTAGAGTTTCAGGTGGTAACCGGCGGGTACAAGGCCGAATTCGGGCACGCCTCGGGCGGCGTGGTCAACGTGGTGACGCGCGGCGGGACAAACGACTGGCATGGCGGAACCTCGGTGTTCTACCGGAGTTCGGCATTCGACTCCAGCGATATTCCGAATTCATCGGCGGGTGCGCCGTTCCTGAATCGATGGGATCCTACGCTGTACGTGGGCGGGCCAGTGGTGAAGGACAAAGTATTCTTTTTTGGGTCGGCGGAGCGGATTCTGGAAAGCCGTCAACTTAACTTTGTATTTGATCCGACGCTGCCACAGAGCCTTTTAGATTTTGAAGCGCCTTTCAATAAGCACTCGCTAACCCATGACACGCGCGGCCGCGCGAGACTGGACGAAAATCTCGGGCAGCACCGGTTGACCGAGCAGATGAATTATACGAACACGCATGTTACGGATTTCCTGCCGCTGGTGGCGGCGAACAGTCTTCCGGATACACGACAAAATTTCGACGGCCGGACCACGATGCTGGGATTCAATGACTTGTGGACACTGGGAAGTGGTTCAAAGACGTGGATCGTCAATTCGTATTTTCAATATCGAGCGAATCCGAATCGGACGAGTCCATCGCATCCGGATTCGGGCGTTCCAAACAATCTGTTCAATCGGTTCAATACCTACGACAGCGGCGACTTGTTCGGGAACCTCGGTCAGGTGTCATTTGGCCCGGGATACAACTCGTATACCTTCTATCAGAAGTACATTTCTGTGGGCAGCAACGTAGCGAGGGAATTCGGGGCACACAACTTCAAGTTCGGCTGGGACTACCAGAACACGAAAGTGGATGGAGCGGAGCCGAATAACTTCTTCACGCAACTTTTCGCCACGGAAGCGGACTTTACGCAATTTGGGCCGATCGATTCCGGAGTCAATCTGATTACGCTGCAAGCCGGTCCGACGCCGCAAGATAATCTGGTGCGTATTCGGAACAACTACAATGGCCTCTACGCCCAGGATGATTGGAAAATCGCGCGGAAAATCACCTTGAATCTGGGTTTGCGCTGGGACTACGACACGCGGTTCCCGAACAAGACGGATTTTTCACCGAGAATCGGAGTCGCGTGGCAGGTGGCGTCGAAGACGGTAGTCAACGCCAGCTTTGGAATCTTCTACGACCAATTCCGGGCGGGTGTGGCGCGCGATGTGCCAGGGTTGGGTGGCGCAAACATCCAGAGGGAGCGCTTGTTGTCGTTCCCGCGGCTGTTCTACGGCGATCCAACAAATATTGGGCGGAATTTTGAAGGGCGCGGACGGCCGACGGTGTGCCTTGCGAACTCGCTTACCGATGCGCAGATTCAGGCGCAGGGAACGCAATGCCTGAATCCGCTGGTCAATCCGCAGACACCGCTAGGGACGACAATCTACGGCATCGATCACCTGAATAGCGTGGTCGCTGCGGGACATGCGCCGATCCCGGCGAACACCGTTGTGGACATCAACAACGTTCAACAATTGACGGGCTTCACCCCCGATCAGTTCCTGCAGGCGGCGGATGCCGCGGTTGCCAACGCCGCAGGCACGAACACGACGCTGAAATTCCCCGCGAACTACTGGAGTTGGGATCCCTTCGGGCACCTGACGACGATTGGCGGAATTCTAGGAACAGCCGGCCAGGTACCGATCACGGTGGACCCAAACTTCAAGGTACCGTACACGCGGAACTATCACGTCGGGATACAACACGGCGTGGGTTCCGACATGGTGTTCACGGCGGATTACTATCACAAGGACATTAAGGACATCCTGACCGTGCGGGCGACGAACCTGGCATTCGAGGCCAGAATGCCGGGCGAACCAGTGAATCTATTGGTTCCGGGAACGGGCAATTTCCGCATCGAAAGCTTTGGTCCGTGGGGCGAAGGAAGTTACAACGCGTTCACGCTGGGCTTCCAGAAACGGATGTCGCGCCACTTCACACTACAGGCGAACTACACCTACACACACGCGATCGATAACGTACTGAACTCGACGTTGACGTCGGAAATCCAGAACGGGGAAGGAGTGAACTTCCTGGCGATTGCGGGGCTCTCGGACAGCTTCGTAGGCAAGGTACCGCTGGTTACCGATGCGGTAAGCGGGCAGACCAATGCGAACGGACCGTTCATCAACAGCAACGGAAATCCGGTGCCGAAAGCTGGGACGTTCTACAACGGAGCAAACATTGACAAGGGGCCTTCGGACCTGGCCCTGAGTCACACGTTCCTGGCGCATGGAATCCTACAATTGCCTTGGACCGTGGAACTCTCCGGCATCTTTAGAGCGCAAAGCGGATTTCACTACGGCCAGGCGCCAGCGGACGGCGGCGCTGACTTCGACGGAGACGGACTGTTCAACGGACAAGCGTTGGCTTTCGCCGGTCAAAATCCAGAATTCGCCCGGAACTTCCTCACCGCACCCGCCTTCGTCAATATGGACATGCGGGTAGCGAAGCGATTTAAGTTTGGCGAACGGGTCAAAGCACAAGTGCTGTTTGAATTCTTCAATCTGTTCAACAAAGGCAATCCGGCT